>VYKU01000037.1_pt1 | contig 68924 bp, 56 predicted proteins | sample 5114491 | NCBI WGS metagenome assembly VYKU01 (sample SAMN12291796, study PRJNA351875) | freshwater metagenome | isolation source: freshwater lake | place: USA: Michigan, Gull Lake | collected 2011-07-05 | reverse complement strand
CAGTCCGTAAAACGCCAACCAGCCAAGCCCAGCACCAATTGCCAGCAAAATCGCCATCACGGGATCTGGGCTCGTCAGCGCGAATAGACCGGCCAGCGCTACGAGGCCGACCATTGCTGCGATCCGCTCAACCAAAGGCGTGGGGCTATCGCCACCACCACCGCGCAGTAGATGGGAAGGTGGGGTTGCGCGTGCGGCACCCAAAGGTGGCGCGGCGAAAGCAAAAGCACACAACAGCCCAATCCCTGCCGCAGAGGCGAGTGGCTTTGGAAACAAGGTCAGTTCGATCGGAATGGGCAAGGCACTGCCATAAGCCCAAGAGGTCAAGAAGGGTGCGGCCCCGCCAATCACGACCCCCAAAAGCGCGCCCAAAAGTGCCAAGCACAAAATCTGGAGACCATAGGCCAAGCGAACATCGCCGCCTGAAGCCCCCATGGCCTTCAAAATGGCAATGGAGCCGCGCCGCGTTTGTAAATGCCCGCGTACCGCACCCGCGACACCTAAGCCGCCAGCCAGAAGGGCGGCAAAGCCAACGCAGGATAGAAAGAGTTCTACCCGGTCGAGTGCGCGATCAAAGCCTTCAGCCGAGCGTGCTTTGTCGCGCAAAGAAGCTTTATCATTTGGGAAGGCTTTCTCGAAAGCGGCTTTGGTTGCACCCGCCGCACCCGCGTCTGCGAGCTTCACCCGCAAAGCAGAGGAAAAGAGGGCACCGGGTTGGGCGAGATTGAGCGGCTTTAGCGCTGCCGTCGAAACCATCAGACGCGGCGAAAAGGCAAAGCCACGACCCAGTGCATCCGGCTCTTTTAAAAGAATTGCGCGGATCTTCACCTTGCCATAGGGCAGCGCGATTTCATCGCCCACTTTCAGTTTGAACGCATCGAGCAGGGCCTGTTCAGCGACCGCACCCCACAGGCCATCCTTCTCGGCCAACAGGCCTTGCAAGGGCAGTTGCGGGGCAAGGGTGACACTACCCTCAAGCGGGTGGACTTGATCGACCGCGCGCAATTGGATCAGGCGTCTAATGTCGCCGGACGTGCCCATCGTATTGCTGTCTATAGCAAGGGAAGTGGCACCCCGCTGCTTGAAAAAGGCCAATTGTTCTGGGCTCGGCGTGCGCTGGCGTAAATTTAGGACAAAGTCGCCACCCAAGATGCGCCTCTGCTCTGCATCAAGGCCTGACCGAAAGGCCTGCGCCATGCTCCCTGCTGCGGCGATGGCGGCGACGCCAATCGCGAGGCAGACCAGAAACAGACGGAAGCCTTTAATGCCGCTGCGCAGCTCCGCCACCGCAATATTGACCGCATAGGACCAGCGCGTCACGAAGCGACCTTCCCATCTTCAAGACGAACAATCCGGTCACACGCCGCAGCAAGACTCGCCTCATGGGTGACGAGTACCAATGCTGCCCCTTGGCTGCGGGCAGCATCAAACAACAGGTCGCGTACCGATTGCCCGGCCGCTTGGTCGAGATTGCCGGTCGGCTCGTCGGCAAAGATCAGTTTCGGCTGAATGACGGTCGCGCGGGCCACGGCGACGCGCTGTTGCTCGCCACCCGACAACTGGCTTGGATAATGTTTGAGCCGGTGGCTGAGGCCTACTTTTTCCAGTGCGGCAGCTGCGGCCTCGCGGGCGACCTTGCCGGTTGAAATGTCTGCGGTTTCAAGCGCAGTGGCGACATTTTCTAGCGCCGTCATGTTTGGCAATAAATGAAAGGCTTGAAACACAATCCCAATCCGCCCACGCCGAACTGCGGCCAATTGGTCCTCATTAAGTCCGACCAATTCAGTTCCCAACAGCTTCACGGAGCCGCCACTTGCGGGTTCTAGCCCCGTCGAGACCGCCAAGAGGCTGGACTTGCCAGAGCCTGATCTTCCAGTAATCGCGACAATCTCGCCCGCCCTGATCTCGCCATCTATCCCTTTAAGAATGTGGACCGGGCCATCCGCGCCGGGGAGGGACAAGGTTACGTTGTGAAGCGAGAGGACAATATCGTTTTGGGTCATAGACTGCACATAATCTTGAAAGGGGCTGTCGCAATGGGTGCGATAGCTTAAATAAGCGACATGCTGCACTTGCCCCTTATTTTCACGACCCGTCGAGCCTTTATGACCGGCAGCGCTGCACTGGTGCTGGCTGGGCAAGGGGCTGCTGCCCAACGAAGCAAAGCGGTGCGACCAAAACCTTTTACGATCGTCGCCTTTGGCGATTCCTTGACGGCTGGCCTGGGCGTGAAGCGCAGTGAGGCTTTTCCGGCCCGGCTTGAAGCGCGCCTGAAAGCAGCCGGCTATGATTTGCGTATCGCCAATGCAGGCCTTTCGGGTGACACGACCGCAGGGGCTTTGGCGCGGTTTGATTTCGCCGTGCCACGGGGGACAGATGCCGTGTTGCTTGCCATTGGGGCCAATGACATGTTGCAAGGGCGCAGCCCGGAGGATGCCAAAGCGAACATCGATGCCATGATCGCGCGGGCGAAGGCCCGTGGCCTTAAAGTCGCGCTGCTAGGCATGCGGGCACCCAGCAATTGGGGTGCAGATTATCGGGCGCGCTTCGACGCCATCTACCCAAGCCTTGCTCGCAAACATAAGATCCCGCTGGACCCCTTTGTACTAGAAGGCGTGGCCCTAAATCCTGCGCTCAACCAAGCTGACGGGATACATCCAAACCCGCTAGGTGCCGATCGGATTGCCGCCCGCCTCGTGCCCTTTGTGGCAAAATCATTTGGTCTTACGCCCAAGCGCCCCTAAACCCTGCTCGCCGTCTAAAGGAACTCAGCCATGATCATGAAACCGCTCGGCCGCACTGGCCTATCCGTCCCGCTGATTTGCCTCGGCACCATGACCTATGGCGAGCAAAATACCGAAGCCGAAGGCCATGCCCAAATGGATTATGCCTTTGAGCGCGGCATCAATTTCTTTGACACGGCAGAGCTTTACGCCATTCCACCGCGCCCCGAGACCAGCGGGGCCACGGAGCGCATTATCGGCACATGGATGAAGGCACGTGGCACACGGGATAAGATTTTCCTGGCTTCGAAAGTAGCTGGCCGCTCGCCGATGAATTGGTTTCGTGACTCGGGCGAGGGCTCGCGCGTCGATAAGGCGAATATTGATGAGGCGATCGAGAAGAGCCTGAAGCGCCTGCAGACTGACTATCTTGACCTCTATCAAATCCATTGGCCCGACCGCCGCGTGAATATGTTCGGCGGCTGGGGCTATCGCGATTACAAGGACGATTACACCGCCTTTGAAGATATCTTGGCCGCTTTAGACCCTTGGGTCCAGAAAGGTGCGATCCGCCACATTGGCGTGTCGAACGAGACCGCTTGGGGCGTGATGCGCTTTGTCGAAGAGGCAGAGCGCAATGGTCTGCCGCGCATCGCGACGATCCAGAACGCCTATAATCTCGTCAATCGCACCTTTGAAACGGGGCTGGCCGAAGTTTCCATGCGTGAAAATGTCGGCCTGCTGGCCTATTCGCCTTTGGCGCAAGGCTATTTAACGGGTAAATATCTGGGTGGCGCGCGTCCACCTGGTGCCCGCACGACTTTGTTTGAGCGCGGCCAGCGTTATCAGGGGCCGGGGGCAGAGCCTGCGATCAAGTCCTATATGGAATTGGCTGCTGCCCATGGCCTGACGCCAGTCCAATTGGCGTTGAAATTCTGCGCCACGCGGGAATTCATGACTTCGGTCATCATCGGTGCGACGACGATGGACCAATTGAGCCATGCGATTGAGGCATTCGACAAGCCTTGGACGCCAGAGCTTGAAAGCGCCGTCGAGACCCTGCATTCAACTATCCCCAATCCCTGCCCCTAAGATCAGCCAAGCCCATGCTACGCCTCTTTGTTGCCTTGCCGTTGCCCGACGCAATCGCTGACGCCGTGCAGAAAACCCAAAGCGGACTGGAGCGGGCTTCTTGGAGCAAGCGGGACAATTTGCACATCACCTTGCGCTTTGTGGGTGAAGTGGATGAGGCGCAAGCGAGCGATCTAGATTTGGCTTTGGCCGACATCCGCGTCGCACCGTTTGAGTTGGCGCTACAGGGCTCAGGCTTTTTCGGCAATTCAAAGCCACATGCGGCTTGGATGGGGGTCGCCCCTAGTGAGGCCTTGAACCACTTGCAACGGGCCTGCGAACGGGCCTGTAGGCAAGTGGGCCTCGAACCCGATAAACGGGCCTATACCCCCCATGTGACCACTTGCTATCTACAAGAAGGTCATAATCTGGAAGCGGTGATTGCCTATCAAGCCCGCCATCATTTGTTCAAGGCAGGGCCGTGGACGGCCGACCGCTTTTACCTGTACGCCAGCCACATCTCGAAAAAAGGCTCAAACCTTTATGGGGTTGAGGCGGAATATCCGTTGGTCTTTTAAAGATAAGCCCCAATTTGCCACGGCACAAATTCTTCGTCACCAAGGCCTAAGGCTTCTGACTGGGTAAGCTTGCCAGAGGCGGTTTCGATAAGCGCTTCAAAGATGCGGGCACCTGCGTCCTCAATGCTTTCGCCCGATAGAATTGGCGAACAATCAATATCCATATCCTCATCCATATGGCGGGCGAGGGCTTGGTTGGAGGCCAGTTTTAGGCACGGACTGGGTTTGGAGCCGAACACGCTGCCGCGCCCGGTCGTAAACGCGATCAGGTTTGCCCCTGACGCAATCTGGCCCGTTGCACTGCACGGGTCGTAGCCGGGGCTATCCATGAAGACAAAACCTTTTTCGGTGATAGCTTGCCCGTAGCGATAGACCCCATTCAAGGGTGTGGAGCCACTTTTGGCCACCGCGCCCAGCGACTTTTCCAATATGGTGGTGAGACCGCCCGCCTTATTGCCGGGTGAGGGGTTGTTGTCGAGGCTCGCCCCATGTTTGCCGACATAATCCTCCCACCAAGTCAGTCGATCTTTGAGGGCATGTGCGACTTCACCATTTTTGGCGCGTTGGAGCAGCAAGTACTCCGCGCCATAGATTTCAGGGGTTTCAGACAGAATGGCGGTGCCACCATGAGCCACCAAAAGGTCACTCGCCGCGCCCAAGGCAGGGTTCGCCGTCACGCCAGACCAGCCGTCTGATCCGCCGCATTGCAGGCCAAGGGTCAAGGCGCTCACAGGGGCCGCCTTGCGGCGGGCTTGATTGGCCTCTTGTACCAGCTCTTGCACCAGCCCGCGCCCATGCTCGATGGCTCTGGCTGTGCCGCCGACGTCTTGAATGGTGAAGGTTTGCAGGCGCTCCGATCTGGCAAGACCCATGTCTTGGACCAAGCGGTCCAGCTGATTAACCTCACACCCCAGCCCGATGATGACGACGGAATGGAAATTGGCGTGGCGCGCATAACCCGCCAAGGTACGCTGCAGATTATCAACCCCGTCGCCCGTGCTGGCCGTGCCGCAGCCTGTTGTGTGGGTGAAGGCGGCAACCCCATCGACATGCGCAAACTCTGCCATGCGGTCTTCATGGAAATAGGTCGCGATCCGCTTGGCAACCGTGGCTGAGCAATTCACGGAAGTCAGGATGCCGATGTAGTTACGCGTCCCAATCTGCCCATCGGCGCGGTGATAGCCTTCAAAGGTGCGCGGGGTCAGAACAGTCGGAACGGGCCGCAAATCACTGCCGATGGTTGCTTCTTGGCTGCTCGCAACAAAGCCCAGATTATGGCTGTGAACATGGGCGCCTGCTTCAATCGCCTGAGAGGCTTGGCCAATAATCGCGCCATATTTGACGACGGCAGCCCCTGCCTCAATCCGGCGCAATGCGATTTTGTGGCCAGCGGCGATCGGCTCGAGTGCGCGGAGGTCGCCGATGCCCAACGCGTCGCCTGCCGACAAAGGTGCCAAGGCAATGCCGACATCATCGACCTCGGTTAGGCGTAGGACCTTCATGGGATAGCCTCTTTCAGGAGGAGGGCGTCAACTGATGCGCGCGCACCTTGTTGCAGGAGTGTATCTAAAGCCGTGCCAACCGCCCACATAAATCGGGGCTCATGTGGTAGCCTAGGGCCAAAGACGGCCTCCAGCGAACAAAGACTTGCGGCCTTCTCAAACCCGTTCTGGCCCTTTTGGTACAAGGCGCGTGTTTCAGCCGCCAAGGGGTCCTGCACCTCATAGGGCTGGCCCTGCTCATCGACGCCCGCCTGCCAGCGCATCCAGCCTGCGACGGCATGCGCTAGGCAGGCAAAGCCTTGGCCACGCGCGAGACGCGCCTCAATGGTCGCTAGCAAGCGTTGCGGCAATTTTTGTGAGCCGTCCATGGCGATCTGATAGGTCTTGTGCATTAAGGCAGAATTCCTAAAGCGGCGCTTCAGGTCGGCGCGATAGCTTGCCAGATTGAGGCCCGGTGGCGGGGTTAGCGTGCTTTGCGCTTCATCCTGCAGGCAGTCCACAAAGCGCTCAAACGCCGGATTTGCCAAAACTTGATCGATTGTTTGATAGCCTGCTAAGCCGCCCAGATAGGCAAGGGCTGAGTGCGCGCCATTTAGCAAGCGCAGTTTCGCCATTTCCCAAGGCGCGACATCCGTTGTGAATTGCGCACCTGCCAATTCCCATTGCGGTCTCTCGCCAGCAAAGTGATCCTCAATCACCCATTGCGAGAAGGGTTCTGTCTTGACGAGGCCTAAATCCTGCACCCCAAACTTGGCTTCAAACTGGATAAGGTCGTCTGGTGTGGTGGCGGGCACAATGCGGTCGACCATGCTGGCGGGAAAAGCGCCATAGCGCTCAATCCAATCGGCGAGGCCGGCGTCTTGGGCGCAGGCAAAGTCCAATACCGCTTTCTTCAACCTTCCGCCATTGTCGGGCAGATTATCGCAGGACAAGGCGGTGAAAGGAGACAGGCCGCGTGCGCGACGCGCTGCTAAGGCCGCAACCAACAGGCCTGGCGCAGTTGAGGGTGCATCTGGCCGGGAAAGATCGGCGGCAATGGCGGGGTCCGCCATCCGCAAGTTCCCAGTCGCCGGGTCGAGATGATAGCCTTTTTCGGTGATCGTCAGCGTCACGACATGGACGTCTTTGTCGGCCATCGCCTCAATCAAGGCAGCGGGATTCCTCGGCGCGACAAGGATGTTCTGAATCGCACCAATGACACTAGCCTGACTATCCATGCCGTCGCGAACCAAGCAGCTATAAAGCCCATCCTGCGGATTAAGTTGGTCTGCCACCTGCGGGCTGCGCAAGCTCGCGCCCAAGATCCCCCAGCGTAGGTCTCCAGCTGCAAGGCAGGCCTCGCTATAGATGGCCTGATGGGCGCGGTGAAACGCGCCGACCCCCAGATGGACCTGTCCCGTGCGGACCGCCCGCCGATCATAGGCTGGAGATTTTAGACCCTTTGGAAGATGGATGTCTGAAAGCCGCATCACATCACAGCCGATAGGCTTCTTTTGCCAACCGATAGGCAAGGTCATAGGCGATTTCAGCCGCTTCATCGGCTTCTAATCTGTGATCACACACCAATTGCGCCAGCCACGCGCAATCCATGCGGCGGGCGACATCGTGGCGTGCTGGGATGGATAGAAAGGCGCGCGTATCGTCGTTAAAGCCGACCGTGTTGTAAAATCCTGCGGTCTCCGTCGTCATCTCGCGGAACCGGCGCATGCCTTCTGGGCTGTCATGGAACCACCAAGCAGGACCGAGCTTCAGGGCAGGATAATGCCCGGCCAGAGGGGCGAGTTCGCGGGCATAGGTGCTCTCATCCAAAGTAAAGACGATGACCGACAGGCGCGGATCATTGCCATAGCGGTCCAGAAGCGGCTTGAGGTCTCGGACATAATCGGTGCGGGTCGGAATATCGCTGCCCTTATCGCGACCAAATCGGGTAAAGACATCTGCATTATGGTTGCGGAAGCTACCCGGATGGATTTGCATAACGAGGCCATCCTCAACGCTCATCCCCGCCATCTCCACCAACATGTGCGCGCGGAATGTTTCAGCATCTTCTGTTGAAGCAGGGCCGCTTGTGACCCGCGCGAACAGGGCCTCTGCGTCTGAGGCATTTAACAAAGCGGTCTTGGCAGTTGGGTGGCCGTGATCGGTGGAGGTCGCCCCATGGGCTTTGAAATAGGCCCGTCGATCGCGAAGGGCAGCCAGATAGCCCTGATAAGTCAGGGCATCTTGGCCTGTGATTTCAGACAGGGTGCGCAGATTGTCGATAAAACCCTCATAGTCGGGATCGAGCACTGGGTCTGGTCGGAAAGCGGTGATGACGCGGCCTTTCCAGCCAGAGCTTGAGATGGTTTGGTGGTGTTCCAATAGATCGAGCGGGCTTTCGGTGGTGGCGATCACTTCGATGTTGAACCGCTCAAATAAAGCCCTCGGCAGAAAGTCGTCCCGGGTGAGCTTTTCGGCCATCACATCGTAATAATGATCGGCCGTATCCGGGCCTAGCCGGACTGTTAGGCCGAAGACTTGCGAATAGACCCAATCATGCCACAGGCGGGAGGGCGTTCCCCGGAACCGCCAATAGTTTTCAGCAAACAAGCGCCAGATCTTGCGCGGGTCTGTCTCGGTCCAGCCGCCATCGGCACGCGGCACCCCCAAACGCTCCATCGGGATGCCCTGACTATAGAGCATGCGAAACACGTAATGATCTGGCGTGATTAGAAGCTCTGCAGGATTGGCAAAGGGTGCGTTGGTCGCGAACCAAGACGGATCGGTATGGCCATGCGGGCTAATGATCGGCAGGTCCTTGACCGTCTCATACAGCAGGCGCGCCAGTTGGCGCTGAGCGGTGTCGGATGGAAACAGGCGGTCAGGATGCAGGGCCAAGGCCGAGGCAGATGGGCGGGGCATAAAGTTCATGGTCAGGTTGCAAGTCCGCGATAAATGAAATGGTGGAAGGTGGCCGCCCCCGTGCCGCTAACGTAGAGGGCAGGCTTGAGGCTCAAGAAATCGCCATCGGTATTGTGGTGATAGCCTGAGACCTCCATTTGGACTTGGAATTTCGTCCAAGTCTTGCCGTCGAGACTATGGTGGATCGTCACAATATGGTGGTCGTTGCGCATGCGCAGGTAGAGCGCTTGGGCAAGCCCGGCTGGGGCTTTGGACCGGCGCTGACGACCATAGCGGTGCATGATCAGACCGCTGCCATCAAAGCCAAGACCGGCATATAGCCGCTTTGAATAAAAGAGGAGGAGGCCAGCCTCAGCCCCCGGTTCCAAGGAGACTTTGGTCTCTACCTCATAAGCGAGATCGGCTGCGATAATGCCTAAAGGCGAGGCATTGGTTGGGCTGGTACCTTTTGCGGTTAGGCGCAAGCCTTGAGGCCCAATCTGAAAGCGGCGGGCTTCATCGCGGGCAGGCTCGTAAAAGGACCAACGCGTGCCCAAATGATTGCCTGAAAAGTCATCTGACAGCGACTTGCCATGCGGACTGACGGGCCTCTTCACAGGCTTTGGCAGAGGCTGCGACAGGTCCCCGCCTGCAGCCAATGGCCAGCCGTCTTTGGTCCAGCGGACAGGGTCTAACAGCATTTGCCGACCCAAAGTCCACAAGCCATTCTCATAGCCATGATAGGCCATCCACCACGATCCGTCAGGGACTTGAATCAACGTGGCATGACCGCGCGACCACCATTTTTCCTCCGCAGACCAGGTGCGGACGGTTGGATTATGCGGACAGTTTTCCCAGGGACCGCCTAAGTCTTTCGCCCGCGCCACAATGACCATATGGCCAGTTGGCGGGCCAGCGGTCCCACCGACTGCGGTAATCATGTACCAATAATCACCCCGCTTGGTGATCTTGGGTCCCTCAGGCGAAAAGCTTTCCACCGTCCAATCGTCTGGATAGCGCCACGGGTCGTAAACATGCCCCACCGGGCCCGTGGTGGAAAGGCCATCGGCAGATAGCGGAACGCGGTCGCCGCCACTTAAGAACAGCCAGCGTTGACCTGCGTCATCGGCCACATGGTCGGGATCAATATGGGCAGGCAGTTTCAAGTCAATCGGCTCGCTCCACGGCCCGTCAATGCGGTCGGCATGGATGACATAGATGGAGCGATACTCAGCCGTGCGCGCCGGGATATAGAGGTAAAAGCGGCCTTCATGCTGGGCCAAAGCTGGGGCCCAGACCGAGCCGATATAGGTTTTGAGCGCTGCCGTGACTGGTGCCCAATTCACCAAGTCTTTCGACTGCCAGATCACAAGGCCCGGATAGGCCTCGAAGCTTGAGAAGGTGAGATAGAAGGTGTCGCCGACGCGGATCAAAGCGGGGTCTGGATGGTCACCAGGAAAGACCGGGTTGAGAAAGCGGCCATTACCTAAGTCGGCACGCCTTTGGCCGTCAAAGCCGGTCGCCCATTTTTGCTTGCGCCAAGCGGCACCGTGGGGCGAGAGCAGGCCTTCCTTTTGCGGCGCAGCAAAAAGACCTGACGGGGGCACGGCTGAACTGGCAATCAGCCCAAACGTGCCCCCGATCAGGTCCCTGCGGTCCATGAGGTTTAGAACTTCATCCGAGCGCCAAAATAGAATTGTCGGCCCGAATTAGAGACGTCAAACAACAAGTCGTTGGCAACATTGCCTTGCGCCGTATTGTAGGTGATGCGGCTGTCTTGAGCCTCATCGGTCAAATTGGTCCCTTCCAGCACGAAGGTGATCTTGTCATTGAGCTTGTAGGAAATTTGCATATCCAACGAGCTGACGCCTTCCTTGCCCCACAAGTCGGCTGATGAACCGGGCAAGAGCACCGAGATATAGCCGTCACGATAGGAATAGGACACCCGACCCGACAATGCCTTGCCTTCATAATAAAGGGTGGCGTTGTAAGAATTGGGCGACATGCCGATCAGATTGTAAGCGGCATAAGTTGTGGCAGTTGCGGTCGAGGAGATCACATAATTGATCGTCGATTCAACTTGCGTGTAGTTTAAGATCATGCCGGTGTTCGACAGGAAGCTTGGCAAGAAGTTGAACGGTTGGTTGACCGATACTTCAAAGCCTTGCAACTCGCCGCCTTGCGTATTGATCGGTTGGGTCACCGTATAAGCCGTCGCTGCGCTTTGGCCTGTGCCGTCAAGCAGCGAGACATCATAGCCAGTTTCGCCGAACGGAATGGTGCGCACCAAGGATTGGATCCAGGATTCCAGATCCTTCTTGAACAGGCTGACCGTAAAGAGGGTGTCCTTGGTTGGATACCATTCAAAGCTCATATCATACGTGGTCGCGCGGATCGGATCGAGATAAGGATTGCCGATCGACAAGGTGTTGCTGGATGTGTTGATCGAGCCAGCGGGCGAGAGGCTGGCCAAGGTCGGCCGCGACATGGCTTTAGCGGCTGCAAAGCGCACCAAGACGTTCTCCATCGGCTCAATCGTCAAATTGAACGCAGGTAGATAGTCGTCATAAGAACGCTTTAGCGTGATCTTTTCCAAGACTGCCCCGCGCGAGAAGAAGCCGTCCACCGTTTGCGAGGTGCCGACATAGCGCACGCCAATATTGCCGCGGACTGGCATGGAGCCCAGGTCGGTCTGGAAGTCGGACTGAATATAAAGCGCAGTATCTTCTTCCTGCGCCGAACGATTGTTGGCGCGGGCATTGTTATTGATCTTATTGACCGTGAACTGGCCCCATTGGTTGGTGCAATTACAATTATAGTCGAACTTGGCGCGGATCTTATCGAGGTCAGGAACCAAATAGGTCAAGCCTGCAACCGTGACGGCTCGCGAATAATTGGCCAAATTGCCGTTCAACTCGGTCACAATGCCAGAGCCAGGTGCGGCAGCTTCGTTTGAAGTTTGATCCGAGGTGGTGTAGCGGCGCCACTCTTGGGTCTCAAACGAGAAGACCTTGAACGAGCCACCAAACTTGAACGTCACATTGTCGTTCCACTCATATTTGAAGTCCATAGCGCCGGTATTGTAGGTGTTTTCTACCGTTTGTGGGCGCAGGCGGATCAAGGATGCGTCGCCATTGGTATTGGTTGCAGCGGTGGTGGAAGAGGCTGCTGCATATTGCCAATAGCAGGCTTGGGCGATGTTACAGCCAGTTGAACTGCGGCCAAAGTCGATGACCGGCTTGGTCATGTCCGTCAGGTCATATTTATAGCCTTGGACATTGTACGATTCGAACGTGAACGTGGTCTGCTCTGGGTTGTCGAGATAAGAGCGCGAGCCACCGATCAAGAGCTTGCCAGAGAATTTGTCATTGAACTGCTGATCAATGGTGAAATTGATTTGGTTGAAGGTGGTCTTCAATTCGTCAAAGCGCATTTCCGTACGGATATCCACGTCGTTGAAAGCCGCTTTGGTGATCACTTTGCGGCCGTCGATCGTGTAATCATAAATGTCGCTCTGTGGCACACCAGCAGTGTTGCGCGAGAAAGAGATCGGCTCGAGGTTATATTCGATCCGGTCTGCACTGAACACGGAATGCAAGATGTCCAAGCTGAAAGTGGTGTCTTCAGTCGGGCGATATTGCACCGAACCCGTAACCCCCAAACGCTCTGCGTCAGTGACGAATTGCGAGGTGCGCAGGAAGCGTGGGTAGATGGCTTGGGTTACCGCTAAGGCTTCACCCGTCAAAGTCGGGTTTGTCGGGTTGCTTTCGGTGGTGTTGCACACGCGGGTGGTTGCCGTGGTGCAAGGCGTGATTTGCACGAAGATCCGGCCGCCATCGGTCGAATAAGATTGCAAGCGACCCGCATTGCCGGCCGAATACGCATTCTGCCAACGGCCCGAGTTTGGACCTTCTTCAAAGTTTTGCTTGGTCGAATAAGCGACCGAGAACAAGGCCCCTAGTTTGCCATCTGCCCAGCGGTTCGACACCATAAAGGTGCCGCGCTTGCCGACATCTTCGGACAGGTCATTATAGCCCGCTTGCAGCGAGCCAGCCATCGTGAAGCCTCTATAGTCAAAGGGCCGAGCCGTCCGCAAATCGACGGTTGCACCGAGCGAACCTTCTTCAATCTCAGCCGAGGTCGACTTGCGCACTGTCAGCGAGTTGAACAATTCCGATGCAAAGACGTTAAAGTCAAAGCCACGGCCGCGGTTTGCGCCGCCGTCCTTATCTTTACCGCCGGTGGTTGAAATGGCTTCAAGACCATTTAGGCGCACACGGGTAAAATCGGGGCCCAAGCCTCGGACTGTGATGGTCTTGCCTTCGCCGCCTTCGCGGTCGATGGCGACGCCAGGAATGCGCTGGAGGGATTCGGCCAAGTTGTTGTCTGGGAACTTGCCAATGTCTTCAGCCTTGATCGAGTCGACGATGTCGATCTCCGCGCGCTTGGTTGCGATGGCCGAGCGCAGCGACTCGCGGAATGAGCCGCGCACGATGACGACTTCAACTTCCTTCTCTGGTTCGGCGGCGCTGGCCGCTGCGGATTGCGCATGGACAAGACCAGCTTGGAGGCTTGCCGCAGCAACACCCATCATCAAAACGGCGGTAAGACGTATCTTCCGTGACATTGTTTACTCCCCTCGAGGCGTTGCCCCTATTTCGTCTTTCCGGGCCCGCTGCAACAGCGTAAGGAGACCCATCTGACAGTCTTTTGCTACCGGTAGCATTTTCGAAAATGTCACCGGTGTCAATCCTTATTTGACGATGGGATGAAACTTGATTGCAGTGTAGGGGGCAGCTCAATGCAGATGGGCCTTGCTTGCGGCGCTGCGAGAGGCAAGGCTAAAAGGAAAAGACGCATGCAGAGGTTCTTGTGAAATACGAAGGCGACCCCGAAGACGCATTGCCATCCTCCAGCCCGCAAGCTGTGGGTGGCGAAGCCGTCCTGCGCGGTAAGGCGACCATCAATGATGTGGCGCGCTTGGCTAAGGTTTCCAAAAAGACCGTCTCGCGCGTCATCAACGAATCCCCCTTTGTAAAGCAAAAGACGCGCGACGCGATTAAGGCCGTGATCGCGGAACTGGGTTTCACACCCGACCCGCAGGCTCGGGCTTTGGCCAGACGGAAGAGTTTTCTGGTTGGCCTTGTCTATGACAATCCCAGCCCGCAATATGTTGTGTCCATTCAGCGTGGCATTTTAGACGCGCTAGAAGGCACAGATTTTCAATTGGTTCTGCATCCATGTGATCGGTCCAAGCCCGATCATGTGGCCCGCATTCAGTCGTTCATTCAACAACATAAGCCCTTTGGCCTGATCTTGCCGCCATCGGTGTCTGAAGATGAGCCCTTGGCCTTGGCTCTGAATGAAGCCGATGTCGATTATGTTCGCATTGCTTCGGTAGAACTCGATTCGCCCTCGCGCATGATCCGCACCCTAGACGGCGACGGTGGGGCTGCGGCAGGGCGTCATTTGGCCGAACTTGGCCATCGCCACATCGCCCATATCCACGGGCCGTTGAGCTTCCGCTCCACCCATGAACGCCGTGCGGGTTTTGAGCGCGCGCTTGCCGAAACGGGACTTGTTCTGCGCCCGGAAATGGCCGTTGAAGGCGGCTATACGTTTGAAGGCGGTGTTGTGGCGGCTGAGCAGTTGCTGATGCAACCAGAGCCACCCAAAGCCATCTTTGCCGGCAATGATGAAATGGCGACCGGGGCCTATGTCGCGGTACGCCGGGCAGGCTTTCGAATTCCAGAGGATATCTCTATCGTTGGCTTTGACGATACACCGATTGCAGGCAGGCTGTGGCCCGCGTTGACGACCGTACGCCTGCCAATCCGCGAAATGGGTTCTGCGGCCGCGACCTTGCTGCTCCAGACCGCCGAAGGTATGACCGCCAAGAAGCTCATCACCTTCTCGCCTGAGATTGTTGTCCGGGGATCTACCACCGTACCAAGCGCAAATTAGAGCGGACAAAAGCACGCCACCGCTCACACCGCCACTTGTCAGATGAAATCTTCCTGTATAAGACTTTCCCTTGAATGACACCGGTTACCATACTGGTAATGACGCTGGCTTGGGAGGGCCAAAAAGATGTTCGACAAGGTTTATCACGCCACCCATCCCGACATGATGGCTGGGGCAGATAATGACGCACTGCGTTCGCGCTATGTGGTCACTGATTTGTTCCAAGCCGATGAAATTCATCTGAATTATTCGCATAATGAACGGATGGTAGTGGGTGGGGCGATGCCTGTGCAAAGCCAAGTCGTTCTGCCGCATCAGACCGAACCAGCTTCGGCTGCGGGTCACCCCTTTCTTGAGCGGCGCGAACTGGGCCTCATCAATGTCGGCACCGGCGTTGGGATCGTCCATGTAGACGGTGTGGCGCATGAGATTAAGCCGCGCGATGGCCTCTATGTGCCGATGGGTTCCAAAGATGTGATTTTCGCGTCGCAATCTGCTGATGCACCGGCCAAATATTATTTGGTTTCCACCCCAGCCCATGCCCGCTTTGAGGTCGCCAAAATCTCCATCGAGACGGCAGTACCTCTGGAGCGCGGATCGCTCGCAGAATCAAACGAGCGGGTGATCTACCAATATATTGTGCCCGCCACCGTAAAGTCCTGTCAGCTTCTGTTGGGTCTAACTCAGCTTAACACCGGCAGTGTCTGGAACACGATGCCGCCACACCTGCATGATCGTCGCTCTGAGGTCTATTTCTACTTTGGTCTGGGTGAGAAGGACCGTGTTTTCCACTTCATGGGTGAAGAAGATAAGATCCGCCATATCGTCATGGAAAATGATGAGGCCGTGATCTCGCCGCCTTGGTCGATCCACATGGGTTCGGGTACCCGCAATTATTCCTTCATTTGGGCGATGGGCGGGGAAAACCTCGACTATACAGACCTCGCGGTCTGCGACATCTGCCAGTTGAAATAAATCGGGGATTACGATCATGAGCCTTTCTTTTTTCAATCTGGCCGGCAAAGTCGCGCTGGTCACAGGTGCCAATACGGGCTTGGGTCAAGGCATTGCTTTGGCTTTGGCAGAAGCGGGTGCGGATATTGCGGCAGCTGGAATCGTCCCTGCGGATGAGACTGGCGCGAAAGTGACAGCACTCGGTCGTCGTTTCATCAATATTGACGCCAATCTGATGAGCATTGAGCCGATCGACCGGATTGTCGCTGAGACCTTGTCTGGCCTCGGTGGCCTCGACATTCTGGTCAATAATGCGGGCCTTATACGGCGTCAGGATGCGGTGGATTTCTCGGAGAAAGACTGGGATGATGTGATGAATGTCAACATCAAGTCCGCTTTCTTCATGAGCCAAGCCGCCGGCAAAGTGATGATTGGCCAAGGCAGCGGCAAGATCATCAACATCGCCTCCATGCTGTCCTTCCAAGGCGGCATTCGCGTGCCGTCTTATACCGCTTCCAAAAGCGGCATTGCTGGCATCACCAAGCTTCTGGCGTGTGAGTGGGCCTCTAAAGGCCTCAACATTAATGCCATCGCGCCGGGCTATATGGCGACGGACAACACCGCTCAATTGCGGGCAGACGAAGAACGTTCCAGCGACATTTTAAAGCGCATTCCTGCAGGTCGTTGGGGAGAGCCTTCTGATCTGGGCGGCACGGCTGTCTTTTTGGCATCAAAGGCGTCAGACTACCTCAATGGAGCCGTCATCCCCGTCGATGGCGGGTGGCTAGCAAGGTAGGTCACGATGGCAGGATCAGTCGTTTGTTTCGGGGAATTGCTGATCCGCCTGAGTGGGCCGGGCCATGAACGTCTGTTGCAGTCGCCATGTTTAGACGTCGCGATTGGCGGGGCAGAAGCCAATGTCGCGGTTTGCCTTGCCCGCCTTGGCCACAAGACAAGTATGGCAAGCGTGGTGGCCGACAATGAATTGGGCCAAGCAGCGATTGCCGAAATCCGCAAGCATGGTGTGGATACTGGTCTCGTCCGCCAGACTAAAGGCCGGATGGGGCTTTACTTTTTGTCGCATGGCGCGGTCAGCCGCCCGTCTGCAGTCTTGTATGACCGCGCTGACAGTGCCTTTGCAAAATCCGCGGCCGATCTGACCCTGCCATCCGAGGTTCTAGCCGGGGCCGAGTGGCTGCATGTTTCAGGCGTAACCCCAGCCGTTGGGCCTGAGCCGTCTAAAGCGGCGCTGGCGCTGGTGGAAGCTGCGACGCAAGCCGGGGTCAAGGTCTCGTTTGACGGCAATTATCGCGCCCAACTCTGGGCAGCTTGGGCGGGCGACGGCCCTGACATCCTCAAACAAATCTTGTCGCACGCCACCTTGGCCTTCATCAATGAGCGTGATGTTGAGTTGATTTTGGGCGAACGTTTTGAGAATCGGGAAGCCGCTCTACAACGGGCATTTGACGTCTTCCCACGGCTTCAATGGATTGCCGCTACCACGCGCACCTTGGCCTCGGTCACGCATCAAGGCCTGCAAGGTGAGATGGTCAGTCGGACGCAGCGCTACGTCTCTAAAGACCATGAACTTGCAGGGGTGGTTGATCGCATTGGCGCGGGCGACGCTTTTGCTGCGGGTCTGCTGCATGGTTTGTTGGCACAGCACGAACCCCAAGCCTGTTTAGAATTTGCGGTTGCTTCAGCCGTCATCAAGCATTCCATCCCTGGCGACTTTAACTTGACCACGCTTCAGGAAGTTTCTGAAGCCATGGCTGGTGGTGGCCTTGATGTCCGTCGGTGAGGCTAGCCCGCTGGGCGGTGCCGCTTCGCGCCGCATGATCTTGACCGGTGGCTTGATCACAGGCCTGCGACCCCAAACGCTTTGGGCGGATGAGGTGCACAGTCTAGTTCAAACGACCTTTGGCCCTGTGCGGGGTCGCAAGCAGGCATTCCTGCATGTGTTCAAGGGTATCCGATATGGGGCTGACACGGCGACCACCCGTTTTGCCCCGCCTAAGCCACCTGTGCCTTGGCTAGAGCCTATGGACGCCATTGCTTACGGTCCTGCCAGTCCGCAAGCGGGCAGCGAGCCCAATCAGTCTGAAGATTGTCTGTTCCTAAATGTCTGGACCACCAGCCTTGATCCGCGCGGGAAGAAGCCGGTCATGGTCTATATCCATGGCGGGGCTTACAACACGGGTTCAGGCTCCTCGCCTTTGACCGATGGTACCAATCTGGCGAGTGAAGAGGATGTGGTGGTGGTGACGATCAACCACCGCTTGAATGCCTTTGGCTATCTCTATTTGGGCCAGCTTATGCCGGACATCGCGCCAGATAGCGGCAATGCCGGGCAGTGGGATTTGGTGTTGGCGCTCACTTGGATAAAGGCCAATATTGCCCGCTTTGGAGGCGAGCCCAGTCGCGTCATGCTGTTTGGGCAATCGGGTGGTGGGGCTAAGATCGCTTCGCTGATGGCGGCCCCGGCAGCTTCTGGCCTCTTCCAAGCGGTCGCGACCATGAGCGGCCAACAAGTCACAGCCTCTGGACCGCTCAACGCCACGGCGCGGGCGAAAGCGTTTTTGGAGGCCTTGAGAGTCTCGCCGCAAGAGGTGTTCGCCGTTCCGACAGCCCGCTTGATTGAGGCCCTGAATACTTCTGATCCGATCAATTCCACACAGAAACTCTATTTCGGCCCGGTCTTGGACCAGCGCCATCTGCCGCGTCACCCGTTTTGGCCCGACGCGCCGCCACAATCGGCCAGGATCCCGATGATCTTGGGCAATATGGCAAATGAAACCCGCAATCTGATTGGCCGATCAAACTCGGCCGCATTCAGCCTGACCTTTGATGCGCTCCCTAGCTGGCTCGCAACCCATATGCGGACCGACATTTCGCCAGCCCATGTGATCGCAACCTATCAAGCCGCTTATCCTGGTATTTCAGCGCCTGACCTGTTTTTTGCCGCAACCACGGCCGGGCGTTCTTGGCGCGGACAAGTGGAAGAGGCTGATGCGCGCGCCCGTCAAGGCGCACCAACTTGGGTGTACCGCTTTGATTTGAAGAGCCCGGAAGAGGGCGGCAAGTGGGGGGCCTATCATACGCTCGACATTCCCCATGCCTTCCGCACCTTGGCCGCATCCGGCCCGATGACGGGCACAGGTCCTGAGGCGCGCAAGGTGAGTGCCGAGCTTTCGTCCGCCCTCGTCAACCTGGCTCGCAGCGGCTCGCCGCAGTCCAAGCGCCTGCCAGCTTGGCCACGTTACAGCCTCGAGCGGCGCGAAACGATGATCTTCGATGCGACAACGCGCGTGGCCTTAGACCCGCGCGGCGTGGAGCGCGCCCTGTTCCAAACCGTTCCGTTCATCCAATGGGGTAGCTGATGCGCCGGATTGTCTCGTCACTTGGTTTGGCCAGTATGCTTCTGGTTGCTAACGCCAGCGCCCAAACACCAGTTCAACCGTTGCGGGCCTTTCCCGGCGCTGAAGGTTTTGGAGCCTTCACCCAAGGCGGCCGAGGCGGGCGCGTGATCAAAGTGACCAATCTGGCAGATGCTGGACCGGGCAGTTTGCGCGCGGCCATTGAGGCCAAGGGCCCGCGCATCATCCTCTTTGAAACCGGCGGCACAATTGAGCTTCAATCGCCTTTAGTCATCCGTAACCCCTTCATCACTGTGGCAGGCCAAACGGCCCCGGGTGATGGGATTAGTTTGAAGGGCCACGCCTTATTGGTGTCCACCAGCGAAGTAATCGTGCGCTTTATCCGCGTTCGGCCCGGCGACATATCAAAGACCGAAACCGACTCGATTTCGCTGACTGCGGGTCGTAACATCATCATCGACCATTGCTCGGCCTCTTGGTCGACCGATGAGACCCTGTCCGTCTCCCAGCAAATGACGCAAGGTGAGCGCCAATTAGACCTTGTCACGGTGCAATGGTCGATTGTCTCAGAATCCTTGGACAAATCGATCCATTCCAAAGGCGCGCATGGTTACGGTTCGCTCGTGCGCGGATCGGCAGGCTCTCGTTATAGTTTCCACCATAATTTATGGGCGCATCACCGGGCGCGTCTGCCCCGGCCCGGCAATTTCGCCGATGCCAAGCTCGACCCGCAAGGCCCGATCTTCGACTTCACCAACAACGTCTTTTACAATTGGGGCGAAGACGGTTCGGGCTATAATGTGGATGACACAGCAATCAGCCGTTATAGTTTCCGCGCAAATTCTTACCGCCAGGGTGTGAACTCTAAATCCGCCTTAGCGTTTGTAGAATCCGCACCCGGTGCGCAGGCGCATTTTTCTGACAACTTCATGAATGGCGTCGGCGTGGAGACGCAGGCGATAGTTCGTCTGAAGCGGCCCCTCGAGGGCTATTTCTCCGCCACTCCGTTTAACCACGGCGACCTCGAGGCTGAGCCTGCTTTACAGGCCGAAGAGAAGGTTTTGGCAAAAGCAGGCGCTTCACTGGTGCGCGATGCCGTGGATGCGCGCGTGGTACAGAGTGTGCGTGCGCGGACCGGGCAGATCGTCAATTCCCAAGATGAAGTTGGCGGTTGGCCCGCCTTGGCGAGCGGGACCTCACGGCCCGATCGCGACGGCGACGGCTTACCCGATGCTTGGGAAATCCAGCACAAGCTTAATCCAAATGATGCACGCGATGCGAGCCAAGACCCCGATCAAGATGGCATCAGCCATCTTGAAGTCTGGTTGAATTCGCTCGTTCGCTGATTAGGCAACCAAGCTTGGTAGCCACAGAGACAACTGCGGGAAAATCATGACCAGAGCCAGAACGATCAGCGCAGCCAGATAGAAGGGCCACATGCCGCGCACGGCTTCCATTACGCTGATCTTTCCGATTGAGGCACCCAAGAACAGCACCGAACCAACAGGTGGGGTCACCAGACCAATGCCAGCCGACAAGATCAGCACGACACCAAAATGCACGGGGTCGATATGATACGCCTTAGCCACAGGCAGAAAGATCGGTGTTGAGATAATGATCAGGGGTGCCAGATCCATAAAGGTCCCCAGCACCAAGAGGCACAGCACCATCAAGGCCAGAACCGTTAGCTTATCATGAGCAATCGCCTGCATGGCGTCGACCGCATGGCTGGGCACTTGCAAATAGGCCATCATCCAACCAAAGGCACCAGCTGCACCAATGACGAACAGAACCGAGCCTGTCGTTTTGGCCGCACCCTTGGCAGCATCCAGAAAAGCGCTCCAGCTTAAGCTGCGATAGACAATCAGCGTCACCAAGACCGCATAGACCACGGCGACCGAGGCGCTCTCAATTGCGGTGAAAATCCCAGCTTTGATGCCCACAAAGATGATTAGCACCAGCACCAGAGCTGGAAGTGCGGTGACAAAAGTCGTCAAAAGTGCGCGCGCGCCGACTTTACCTTCAGCCTGATAGCCGCGCTTTACTGCGAGAATATAGGCCGTAGCCATCACAGCTAGCGCCAACATGAACGCCGGAATAATGCCTGCAGAGAAGAGTGCGGTGATCGAAATTCCGCCGCCTGCAGCGGCAGAGAACAAAATCATGTTGTGCGACGGGGGCACCAATAGCGCGACCAGTGCAGCCGAAATCGTCACATTGACTGCATAATCTCGGTCATAGCCACGTTGGGCCATTTGCGGGATCATGGTACCGCCAACGGCCGAGATGTCGGCAATGGCCGAGCCTGAAACGCCGCCAAACAGAGTTGAAGCTACGACGCTGACTTGAGCGAGACCACCGCGGAAGCGGCCGACAAGGGCGCTGGCTAGCGCAATAATCCGCTCAGAAATGCCGCCCTTCAGCATCAACTCTCCAGCAAACACAAAAAGCGGGATCGCCAAAAGCCCGACATTGGAAATATCCGCCGCCGCTTGTTGGCCGACCACAATCGGGGGGATGCCTGCTACCAAAGCGGCGCTGATGGTGGAGATGATCAAGGCAATCGCCACCGGGGCGCCTAGAACCAAAAGCAGCGCAAAAACAAGGAAAAGTGCCGCGAGAGCCATATCAAGTGTCCTTAGTTTTTCGTGGGCGCTAACAAGCGCTCGGCGGCAAACAGCGCCATGATCGAAGCGCCAATAGCGAAGGGAACATAGCGAATGCCTGCGGGGATTGGGGCCCCTGCCATGCTGACATCCCAATTATCCAAGGCCAATGTCATGCCCCAATAGGCCAACAAAACAGCGACGCCTAAGGTGAGGGCGAGAAGCAACCTGCGGACGAGGGCCTGGATCCCAGCAGGCATGGCATCGAGGATATTGGAGAAGGAAAAGTGTGTGCCATCTCGAACCCCAACCGCAGCGGCCATCATGACGGTCATGCCCATGAAGAAGACCGATACGGGCTCTGTCCACCCCGGTGAACTATTCAGAATATAACGGGCGAAAACCTGCCAAGCCTGAACCAAGGTGATGATGACAAGGCCGGTCAGCGCTACGATTTTGCAAGCATCGGCTAGCCGATCCAACAGACTTTCTTGACCCTTCGGTGCAGCTTCTTGTTCATTTTCCATGTCAAACCATCGCTTTTATGGCCGCGTAGAGGCGGGCGACATCAGGGTTGTTTAGGCGCTTTGCATTGACGGGATCGCAGACAGCTTTGAAGGCCGCTTTGTTGACCTCAACCACTTTGGTGCCAGCCGCGAGCGCTTTGGTGCGAGACTCTGACTCGGTTTTGACCCAAGCTTCCCGCATGATGGGCACCGAGGCCTTGGCAAGTTCGCGAACCAGTTCTTGGTCCTTTTGGCTGAGTTGGCCAAAGCTCTTTGCCGACATCATCAAAAACTCAGGTGAGTAGGAGTGTTGGGTCTGAGACCAATAATGCGCCACTTCGAGGTGCCGCGCAGTCTCAAAAGTTGGCCAGTTGTTTTCCGCGCCATCGATCAAGCGGCTCTGTAGCGAGGAATAGACGGCACTGAAGCTCAAAGGCGTCGGGTTGGCTCCCATGGCTCCAACGGCATCGATGAAGACATCTGATTGCGGTACGCGGATTTTCAGGCCATGCAGGTCCTTGGGCGTCTCAATTGGCCGGTGCGTATTGTAGAAGCAGCGTCCACCTGCATCATAGGAAGCCAGACCAATCAGTCCGCGCGCCGTGAAGCCATCAAGTATCTCTTGCCCAATTGGCCCGTCGAGGACGCGGTGCAAATGATCGTCATTCTGGATGACGAACGGCATCGAGACGACTTGCGTGAGCGGAAAAGCATTATTCAGCGCCGCCGCATTGGCACGACAAATGTCGATCACACCGGATTGGGCCAGCGAGATCGTATCATCCTCGCCGCCCAATTGGCCGGATGGATAGCTGCGAATGGACAGCCGGCCGCCGGTTTCCTTGGAGAGCGCTTCCCCCAACCACTTAACGGCGGTGACAGTCGGATAACCGTCGCGGTGCACATCGCAAGCGGTCAAAACCCCGCCGCTGCCTTGAGGCTGGCAGGCAGAGACGAGCGGCAAAGCTAAGCCTGCTGAGGCTAAGAGTGTGCGACGTGTAATCATCATGCCTGTCCTAAACCTGCAGTTCCCGCCAAACGATGGCAGGCAATTCGTCCATCCGGCCCAAAGTCTGCAATCGCATGATCACCGGCCTTTGCGTCATGAACACCCGATACAGCCCCTGTTGAGATCAACATGCCGCGCTTCAGCGGTTGCCCGCGAGATGCAGCACAGTTTAGAGCAAATACAAGGGACTGCGTGATGCCGCCGGGAAACGCGGTGACAATCCCCGTGCCAACGATGTCGCCATTGATCGAGACAGAGCAGGTCAACTCTTCCAGCCGTGCTTGCCAGTTCTGGACCGGCTTTCCGAGGATCAGGCCCCAATTATTGCCAAAGTCCGAGACGACAACTGTCGGGCCAAGGTCGTTGATCGTGCCAAGCGGGCTGCCGGCCACTTCAATCCCGGTCCAAAGTTCGCCGACCAATGCCAAGGCCGAGCTCGCGTTATAATCGGTCTTGCCGGGCTCAGCATCGGTAGCGAGTTCAAAGACATACTCACCTTCGACCGCACAAAAGCCACCAGCAATAGCCGCGAAATCCTGTTCTGCCTCGCCATCAGCGCGCTGTAGCGAAGAAGCAAAGATCGGCCCGATCAAGCGGTCCGTGCCATGCACAGCGACCAAATCCCCAAGGATACGCCCGACTTTCCAGCCGACCAAAGCGTCAGGCCAATTGGCGATGGCTGCGTCTTGAATCGCATAGGACTCATCGAGGATGCGCGGCAAAGGCCCCGGGAAGTCTGTTAGGGCAGTCCGGCTCAACCGCGCCGCACGAAACTCGCCAGCAATGGCGCTGGCTTGCTTGGCGCTATAGGCCTCTTTCACGGAGTCACTGGTCTGAAACATGTGCGCTTTCGTCCTTTGATTTTCATGATTGCGCATTTTGGAAACCGGTGTCAATATGCATGAACAACACAAAATCAACGATCATGTTCAGTTTGGCCAAGTTCAGGCTGGATCGTAAAACAAGGGAGAAGCGGCATGAACCGCAGACAGCTTTTGGGTGCGACTTCAGCGGCAGTTGTGGGTCTGATTGCCAGCCCCAGCTTGGCGCAGGCCATCGCTAACACGGCGGTACAGAAGGCTTTCCCGGGTGCCGTTGGCTGGGCCGCAAACACCCTCGGCGGGCGAGGTGGACAAATCCTGCGCGTCACGACCCTAGCGAAGGATGGCCCGGGTTCTTTCAAACAGGCTGTTGAGACCAAAGGCCCTCGAATCATCGTGTTTGAAGTCGGTGGCGTGATTGATCTAGAAGCCACGACCTTGAAAATTACCGAGCCGTTTTTGACGATCGCTGGCCAGACGGCACCATCACCCGGCATCACTTTCATCCGTGGCGGCTTGGACGTTACCGCTTCCGACGTCATCATGCGACACATCCGGGTACGCGCTGGCGAGGCTGGCAAGCCGAAAATGAGTGGGAATGACTTTGATTCCTTTTCCACCATTGGCGCGCGCAATGTGATTGTCGATCAGTGCAGCATGACCTGGGGGACCGACGAAAATCTGTCCGCCTCGGGCCCACGCTTTACAGGGAAAACCCCGGCCGAATGGCGGGCGGGTACCTCGCGTCAGATCACTTTTTCCAACAATTTGCTGGCTGAAAGCTTGGCCAATGCGACCCATGCCAAGGGGGAGCATTCGAAGGGCTCACTCATCCATGACAATGCAAATGATGTACTCATCTATCGTAATGTCTATGCCCATAATGTGGAGCGCAATCCCTTGTTCAAGGGTGGCGTGCATGGCGCGATCATCAATAATCTGATTTATAATCCCGGCCACCGTGCCATCCACTACAATCTTATGGCCAATGAATGGGGTACGCAGCCATTCCAGAATGGGCGGATGACCGTGATCGGCAATGCGATGCGCGGTGGTCATAATACAACACCGGGCCTGCCGCTTGTGATGCTGGGCGGGCACGGCGACCTAGACCTCTTCCTGCGGGACAATATTGCCCAAGACATGAACGGCAAAACGCTGCCACAAACGGGTCGCTATACCTCGGGCACGGCAAAGATCAATCCGGCTGCCCAACCACTCGACTTGCCAGCGGGCCTCAAGATCGTCCCAGCAGCAGCATTGGAAGCCGATCTATTGACCACAGTGGGGGCGCGGCCTTGGGACCGTGATGCGCACGATGTGCGGATTTTAGCCGATATCGCCGAAGGGCGCGGCAAAATCATCGATAGCGAGAGCGAGGTCGGTGGCTATCCGGTTCAAAAGCCTACGTATCGCGCCTTTGTGACCGACGATTGGGACTTGGCGACCATGGAACCACGTCGTCCGGATGTGCTTGATTCTGGCGCGAAATCACGCGGGACTTAAGGTTTAGGAAAGCCGTGATCGTGCGCCCAATTTAGCACAAGCTCTGGCCACAGGGCCAAGGGCGTGCCCGCAATGCCGCGCAAGCCAAAGCCGTGCCCACCTTTCTCAAACAGGTGCAGACTGACCGAGACTTTCCCACGCCGCGCTGCTTCATAAAGCATCAAAGCGTTTTCAACGGGCACAGCGGGGTCATCGCCCGCGTGCAAAATGAATAAGGGTGGTGCATCGGCCCGTACCGAGGTTTCCAACGAATAGGCTGCAATTGCCGCCGGAGTAGGGGTAAGCCCGATCATATTTTCGCGCGACTTGGGGTGCCTGAAGGGCTCAGCCATGGTCACAACAGGATACATGAGGACGGCTAGATCAGGCTTGGCAGAAAGCCTGTCGACGCTGTCCAAAGGTGCTGTGATGGCTTGATCGAACTTGAGCGCGAGTGAGCCCGCAACATGGCCGCCTGCGGAAAAGCCCATCACCATCACTTTGTTGGTTTCAATGCCATCTCTCGCCGCCCGCGAGCGGATCAGGCGCATGGCCCTTTGCGCATCTTGCAACGGCGTATCCGGTCCTGCGGCCCAGCCTTGGTGAGGCAGGCGATAGCGCAAAACGTAAACGGTGTAGCCTTCTGCGGCAAAGCGCTTAGCGCCCTCATAGCCTTCTTTATCAACCACGACCCACGAATAACCGCCACCGGGAATGATTAAAATGGCCGCACCATTTGGCTTTTTCGGGCGAAAGAGGCTGAGGTTGGGTTTGGCGACCTGATGGGCGGCGCGGTCAACTAGGTTAAACGGATTATTCCGGAAAACAATCTCTTCTTTGGGCAGCGGATTTGGTGCCCCCGGCGGCGTGCCGAGCCAGAGATCGACTATGGCGTCAGGTTCAATCTGAACGGCACCGGCTTGTGCGCTTGCGCCGGACGGAAAGCCAATGACACAGGCGAGCAAGCAGAAGAGGACGGAAACCAATGGTGAAAACAGAAGTGAGGGCTCGAATTCCTTCATCATAGGTCCCATTCTTCGATCTTGAGCAGGCTTATCCGCTAGATGGAGGCGGTTGAATTCTCTCTGATAAGTCCAAACGTGTCAAAGGTTGATAGCCTTGCGCTTTAGCCCGCGACCTTTTGACCGTTTGGGCCGCTTTTCCGCTCTAACTTGTTCACATTAGGCGTTCGGTGTTCTAAAAACCTCCCGAGTACAGACTGTTGCGTTTGCCTTACTTTGTTTTGTCCTGCGTGGTAAGGATGAAGGGCGCGTCGTGGTTTTCGTGATAGACAGCGCGCCCTAGAAAGTAGCTTCCAAACCCCATGTCTTCTTCGGACAATTCTTCATTTAAGCCCTCAACGAGCCCGATGGGGGCCGTCAACGGCAAAACCCCGGCGCCATCGGGGACCTTAAGTGAAGGGGAGCGTGATCGCTTCGCGGATCTAATGGAAGCTGTCGCGATACACAAAGATAAGGCGGCTTATGGAGAGTTGTTCGCCTATTATGGCCCGCGGGTGAAAGCCTATCTGATGCGGCTGGGGGCGGACAATGCGCTCGCTGAAGAATTGGCCCAAGATGTGATGGTCACGGTCTGGCGCAAGGCTGATCTGTTTGATCGCACCCAAGCATCGGTCTCAACGTGGTTGTTTCGCGTCGCGCGCAACAAGCGCATCGATGCGATTCGGCGGACTACAAAGCCAGAGCTTGATCCCAATGATCCCTTACTTTTGCCGTCTGCACCCCCAGCTGCGGATCAGGTGATCTCAGGTGCCGAGCGCGACCAATTGGTTCGCGCTGCCATCGTCGATCTGCCAGAAGAACAGCGTCAGCTCTTGCATCAAGCCTTTTACGATGGCCTCTCGCACCGCGAGATCGCTGAGCAGACCGGCACCCCACTCGGCACCGTCAAGTCCCGACTTCGATTGGCTTTTTTGAAGCTAAGGTCGAAACTGGACAGCCCAGACTGATCCATTGCGGCAAGTTCGCCTTGACGTTAGGAAATGGCAACCAATATCGCTTATCTTAGAAACGTGAACGACCCAGTGCTCGGTTACGTCACGACGTGGAATGGACCTTTAGGGTTTGGATTAGGGAAGATGATGATCAGCGCAAATCCTGATGACTTCCTGACGGCAGACCCCTCGCTGCGTCTGCTGGTCGAAACCCAAGCTGCGTTGAAGGGCATAAGCTCGTTCTCCCTCGATTTTGGTGACGTGGTTGGCGGTGCTGCCTTGGAAGCTCAAAGCCCGGTCGACGTTTCCGACAATTTCCTTGCAGGTGTTTTGGCACAAATTGATGCGCTGGAAGACAACCAAACCCAAGCGCGCGAAGCCATTCATGCGGCTGGGCGCGCCTTGGACGAACTCCTAGGCCTGCCCCAGCCGCTGCGAGACATTAGCCTTGATTCCGCCGCTCAAGAGGGTTGGACCTTTGCGGGTCCCGGTGTGAAATCCATGGTACTGGAGACTGGCGGGGCTTTGCGTGCGAAGCTATTGCGGATCGAACCAGGCCACGGCGCACCCCACCATGACCACACGGGCACCGAATATACGTTGGTCGTCTGTGGTGCATTTGAGGATGGCACTGGCATGTTTGGCCCCGGCGACCTCTCGATCAAACGGCCCGGCCAAATGCACCATCCAGTGGCCTTGCCCGGTAGTGTTTGCATCGCTTTGACGGTCGAAGAAGGTGATATCGCTTTGACTGGTGCACTGGGTATGTTGCAGCGTCTGTTCACCCGCCACTAGGTCCGCTGCTCTCGACCAACGCCACACCAGCCTCTTGACCCTCGGCTCGGACAGGGCAATGAAGCCTGACGCATCATGTGACGTCCACATGATTGGAACTAGTGTCAGCGGTAGGAGCTCTCATGAGCAGCGAAACGAAAGTAACTGGCTATCCAACCGGAACCCTGATGAAGGGCAAGCGCGGCCTTGTTATGGGCGTGGCCAATGACAAGTCGATCGCTTGGGGTATTGCCAGCCAATTGGCCGCCCAAGGCGCGGAACTGGCTTTTACTTATCAAGGTGAAGCGCTGGAAAAGCGCATGCGGCCCTTGGCCGAAAGCGTTGGCTCTGACTTGATCCTGCCCTGCGATGTCACCGATGATGCGGCCTTGGACACCGTATTTGCCGCCATTAAGGAAAAATGGGGCGGGCTAGACTTCTTGGTCCACGCCATTGCTTTTTCCGACAAGAATGAGCTGAAGGGTTCATTTGTGGAAAATACTACGCGCGAAAACTTCCTCCGCACCATGGATATTTCGGCCTTCTCGTGGGTGGCTTGTGCCAAGCGCGCCGCCCTCTTGATGTCGCCCGGCGGCTCAATGATCACTTTGTCTTATTTGGGGGCCGAGCGCGTCTTGCCATCTTATAATGTGATGGGCGTCGCCAAGGCAGCGCTGGAAGCCGCCACCCGCTATATCGCCCGCGACTTGGGCCCAAACGGCATTCGCGTGAACGCCATCAGCGCTGGGCCGATGCGCACCTTGGCCTTAGCTGGCATTCAAGGCGGCCGTGGCCTCGTCAATACGGGCCGCGAGTGGTCCTTGATGAAGGAAGACACGACGATGGAAGGCATTGCCGGCTGCGCCTTGTGGCTCTTGTCCGACATCGGCCGCTCGACCACCGCTGAAGTGGTCCATGTCGACGCAGGCTTCCATGTCGTCGGTGTGCCGGATGGTTTGAACGAGGGGTAGGCTGGCAGGCTTGAATTAAGAGAAGGAACGCGTGAGCCACAAGCTGCGCTTGCCGCTGAGTACAGGAGCGCAGCTAGTGCTGCGCGGTCCTATGGGAACTGGCCCCCCCCTAAAACGCCTTCGTCAATCCAAACTGCACCTGCCGTGGTGCGCCCGGCAAAATGCCGCGGGAGCGGTCGACGATGGTGCGGGCATCACCCGCATTTTTGACGGCGATATAGGCACCCAAGGGCCAGCTTTCGGGGTGGATGTTCAGGGTTAGGTTCCAGATATCGGCGGCCTTGATCAGGCCGCGTTGGCCGTCTGCGGTCGGGGTGATCGAGTTGAGGTCGTCAGTGAACATCTCGTCGGTGCGGACATATTCGATTTGAAACTCACCCATCGTGCCCAATTGATAGCCAATGGCGGCATTGATCAGCCATTCGGGCGCATAGGGTAGGCGGTTGCCGGTGACCGACCGCGTTGTATTGCCCGAGACACCCGAGAAACGTGTGCCAACATAGCTTGCGTCGGCCACATGGGTCAGCGCGGCGCGGAAATAGAGGTCATTGCCTGTGGTCATCAGGCCCATATCCGCGAGTGATCCGCGCAGCGACGCCTCAAACCCTTGGTGCAGTGTTTCGCCTGCGCTCGTCAGCGTGGCACCAGCGCCACCCGCAACAGAGCTTGGGACAATCTGATTGTCAAAGTCCATGCGGAACCAGGTAAGGTCGACCGCGACACCCTTGGTGAGATCACCGCGCAAGCCCGCTTCCCAATTGGTGCTGGTCTCTGGCCCCAGATTGATGGAAGACCCCGTCGTGTTGTTGATGGCATCTTCGACGCGCGGTGGGGAGAAGCCCTTGTGGACGCCGACATAGGCCGCAAATCTGGGGTTGATCTTGTAGGAGACACCTAGGCCTGGAATCCACTCTTGGATTTGATCCTCGCCACGAACAGGGTTGGCCGGATTGAGGCGGTTCAGGCGCTGAAAATCAATATGTTCAAAGCGAACACCGGGCGAAATTGTCCAAGCCCCGATGCTGGCCTTAGTGGTGGCAAAGCCAGACCAAGCTTGCAGATAGCGCAGATTGTTTTCACGTACACCTGCATTCACGCTGGTGCCCGGGGCGCGGCCTGTTGGGGTGTCGGAGTTGATTTGCAGGCGGTTTTGCCGCTCATCGCTATAGCGAATGCCAAGCTCGCTCTCAAACTTCACGCTGCCCATCTCGCCCGCTTTGCTCAAACGGCTTTCAAGGCCGTAGGTATGATATTCGCGCAGGCGGCCTTCATTGCCGCAGGTGGTCAAGAGGTTGGCCATGCTGGCGCAATTGGGGTCCGACGCATCATTGGGGCGCTGGGCCGAGTTTGAGGATTGCCGCCACCAATCGCGATTGAACCACGAATAAGAGGCGGATGTCTTTAAAGTGGTCGTGTCATTGATCGACCAAGCCCATAAAAGGGAGGAGCCCACACGAACCGCTTCAAATCCGTCATTCACAAAGGCATTCTGGCGGCGATTGGCCAGATATTCCGCATGGGTCAGGCCTGAATAGGTGACTTGGCTATCTTCGCCATAGCGGCTGATGCGCAGGGTTAGGTCATGATGCTCGCCCAAGTTTTTTTCGAGCTTCAGATAGAGGTCATTGATTTTAAGCGATTGATTATCGCGTACACCATCGGATTGGGTCGCGTTCGCGTGGAGCAGGGCCCGCATGCCCGCGATGGGTCCACCGAGATTGAGGTCAGCTTCCAGATAGCCATCAGAGCCCGCAGCCCAAGTGGCTTGGCCTTCAAGGGCTTCCGGCGCAGGCGGGGTAACATAATTGATGACGCCGCCTACGGTATTGGGTCCAAAGCGGATTTGGCTTGCGCCTTTGAGGATTTCGATCCGGCTATAGCGGCGGATGGGTGGGTGATAATAGGTGGCATTGTCGCCATAGGGCGCAAAGCTTAGCGGCAGGCCATCCTCCAGCAAGAGGACTTTGGTCGAACGTGTGGGGGATAGGCCGCGTATGCCAATATTGGGGCGAAGGCCCATGCCTTCTTCATCGCGTGCAAAGACACCTGGCACTTGGCGCAGCGCTTCATTGACGGACAAGACCCGTGCGCGAACCAAATCCGCCTGTTCAATCGTGGCACCAGAGCCCGGAATTGTCCGCAGGCCATCTTTTTGCCCAATGACGATAATGGTCTCCACTGGTGCGACTGCTTCGGCTGACGCGATAATGGGGGCTAGGGCGATCAGGCCACCAGCGCACACTGCAATTGTAAGGCGGGATAGCGGGCGGGCTGTGTTATTTATAATGATACTCATTCTTAGTTTCATATTGCGAATGATTTGCAAAAACAACTAGCTCAAATCGTAAATTACAGTCGTCACTGGCTTTTTCAGGGTTTCCTCTTTATGAGCAGAGGCAGATTAGGGGAGTGACATGTACCCCTTGCGCCCACATTTACAGGGGATCGTGCCGCATTTGGTGCTTTGCCTCTTTGGTCACAGGAAGCTTTTTTAAAAATGAGCGTGCGACACAAGTGACCCTAAACGTGCCAAGAGATAGCCTTGAGGCAGCCACGTCGACGACTCCCACCGAGTTTAAGTCCAATGATGGCCTGACTGCGCGGCTGCTGACCATTGGGGCGGGCTTTATTCTGTTGACAGAAGCCTTGTTCTTTCTGCCAACCATGGCGAGCCTACGCGACGAATGGATTATGAATCGTCTCAATACAGCTGAGATTGTGGCCTTGGCCGTCACCGCGCCGGACAACGATGGTCTAATGGGGGGACGCACGTCTGAACTGGTGCGGGCGGCCGAAATCCAGTCGGTGACGATTGTCCAGAATGATGTCAGTCTGCCCGTCATCGGCACTGCGCCAAAAGGCACGATCATCAACATTGATCCTGAAGCCCAGACTATCGGCCGATCGCTTTCAGGTGTGTTGGAGGCCTATGCAGCGCCTGAAGGCCGATACCTTCGCATCACTGGCCGACCCCAGACCAATGCGGCCATCAAGCTTGAAGTCATTGTCGCAGAAGCACCCCTAAAAGACTCGTTGATGCGGTCGACCTGGCAGGTATTGTTATCGTCCTTGGCCTTGTCATTGACCATTGGAGCGCTGATTTATGCCGCCTTGGCCGATGGCTTTGTGCGACCCATGCGGCGTTTAACGCGGGCAATTGCCCGCTTCAGCACGGCACCAACCGACGCAAGCCGCGCCCTTGTGCCCTCTGGGCGGTCGGATGAAATTGGCCAAGCGGAAGTAGCTTTCTCTGCCATGCAAGATACCGTACGGCAGGCCTTCATTCAAAAGGATCGCTTGGCGCAACTGGGGCTTGCGGTCTCCAAAATCTCGCACGATCTGCGCCACTCGCTGGGTGCGGCCCAATTGGTAAGTGAACGCTTGGCTTCGGTAGATGATCCGATCGTTCGGGCAACTGCCCCACGGCTTGAGCGGGCGTTGCAACGGGCGGTCAATCTAGCCCAATCCACGTTGGCCTTTGGCAAAGCGCAAGAACGCCCACCTGAAAGTGAGCTTCTTTATCTGTCTGATGCACTCGATGATGCCGCAGAGGAGGCTTTGGCAGGCCTGACTGTGCCTTGGCAGCATCAGGTTCCTAATGACCTCGAAGTTGAAATGGATAGCGAGCATCTCCATCGGATCCTCACCAACCTTATCCGCAATGCGGCCCAAGCCATCGTCCAATCGGGAAAGTCTGGCACGATCTGTGCTCATGCGGTGGTCGACGGAGACTGCATTGACCTGCATATTGTCGATACCGGGCCTGGTCTGCCTAAACGCGTGCAGGACAATTTGTTCATGCCGTTTGCTGGCAGCGGGCTGACCGGTGGGACAGGCCTTGGCCTTGCCATTGCGCGCGAGCTTGCCCGCCTCAACGGTGGCGATATTGTCTTGGCCTCGACAGGCCCATCGGGTACCGACTTCATCGTGCAAGTATCGGCGGAAAAGGCCGATGCGGCAGAAGGTGCCGCTTAAGCGCCGTCGGCTTTTGCTTCTTCGCGCTTCTCCCGCTCCAGGATTTCACGCGCTGGACCGCGCGAGATGACTAAAGCCATAATGATGCCGAAAATTCCGATCAAGGACGTGTAGAAGAAGAAGGCGGTGTAACCAGCTGCAAGCGCTTGGCCCGATACGCCCAGCTTGGCCCCACCTGCGACAAAGGCTTCTGCCGGCAAATGGTTGAACCAAGGCTTCATGGCGGCCAACCAGCCTGTCTCAGACGCTTTAGCAGCCCCTTCAATCACGCGCCCGGAAAGCGCGGTGATGATTTTGCCCGGCAGGGCATAGAGCGAGGAGAACACTGCATATTGCGTCGCTGTAAAGCCCTCTTTGGTCAGCATCGACATGTACATGATCAGGCAGGTGCCTGCGAACATGCCTGACAAATTGTCGATGCCAATCGCCACATAAAGGGCAGGCACATTGGGGCCAGTGAGCGTGATTGCAATGAACGCTAAGTTCGACAAAGGCTGTAAAAAGGCCCCTATGACGAGGCAGCGGAACAGACCGAACTTTAAGACTAACCAACCGCTTAAGCCTGCGCCAATCGCGCTCATCGCCGCGCCAAAGAATTTTTGCGCAAAGGCAATCGAGTCTTTTGAAAAACCTGCATCCAAATACATGGTTGAGGTCAAGTTCAGGACGAAGTCCGCCATCCGATAGACGCAAATGAACACCAAGATCAGGCTGGCGAGCTCCTTATAGCGGCTGAAGAAGTCCGCCAGAGGGTCTGCCAATGCCGCTTTGAAATACGCACCGGGGCGGGTCTTTAGGCGTGGGATTTGGAGGCAAGCCACCACCACGAGACTGAGGCCGATCAGCGCATAGCCTACTTGTTGCCAAACGCCCCAAGGCTTTGCGGCTAGCGCCTCACTCATGGCCTTGGTGCCGCCATACAGGTCACCGACCAACCACGCTAGGGGCTCTGCCTTGCCGGCCAAGCCCACAGCTAGCACACAGGCGGCCAGTAACATCAGGGCAATGCGGCCAACCCACTCTAGATAATCAATGACGCCGCGGTCTGGCACATCGGCGGGGGCAACCCATCGGGGCGCTGGGGCTGTGGTCTCGCGCGGGGCCAAAAGCGTTGAGATAATGGCCAAGCCCATGAAGCCCGCCATCGCTGCATAGGCGACCGCCCAGCCAAGCCAGCCATATTGGTCGCCATTCAGAGCCTGTGCGACAAAGAGAGGCAGCGCCCCGGCCAATAGGATCGCGACCCGGTAGCCCCATTGGTAGGTTGCGGTCAGAACGCCCAAGCGATTGGCGTCACGGGCTACTTCGATACGCCACGCATCAATCGCGATATCTTGCGTGGCCCCCGCCAAAGCAATCAGCACGGCGAAGGCTGCAAATGGGATGAAGGCAGCGGTAGCATCGCCTTTTTTCGTGAAGGCCAGAGCCGGGTCGTTCGTCGCCATCAACAATAGACCGACAATGACAATGGCTTGGGTCAACAGCATCCAAGCCCGGCGGCGGCCTAAAGCGTTGTCCAAGACTGGGATCGCGACCCGGTCTACCAAGGGTGCCCACAGGAACTTTAGCGCATAGGTAAGGGTGGCTAGCCCCATTAAGCCGATCAAAGCCAGCGACGCGCCAGCCTCGCGTAGCCAGATGGCTAAGGCCAAACCTGCCAATTGATTGGGCATGCCAGCAGCAAAACCCAGACCGAACATGACCAGCGAAGGCCGCTCGAAAAAGGCCCCGATGCCTACTTTGGCATCCGCTCCAAGTTCTAATTCAGGTTCGTCCGCTTTTTTGCCAGCCATGAAGGTCCTCACAAGGATCAGGACCTCAGAAAAGCGGTCCCTAATCAGGCGGCGAAAGTGGCCTGTCTGGTGGCATTCGTCCAGCGCTCTAATACAGACGACAACATAGCTGGGTCGAGCGGTTTAGTGATGAAGTCGTTCATGCCCGCATTTTTGCAAGCCCGGCGATCTTCTTCCATCGCAGCGGCAGTCAGCGCGATGATGGGCGTCTCTAAGAAGCGGCCACCCAAGGCACGGATGGCGCGGGTGGCTTCAAACCCGTCCATGACTGGCATGTGCACATCCATCAGCACCAGATCATAGGGGGCGTCTTGCAAAGCTCGCAGCGCTTCTGCCCCATTGCCCACGGCCACGACATGGCAGCCATTGCGGACCAAAAGCGATTTCGCCAGAAGCGCATTGATTGGATTGTCTTCGGCCAAGAGGACGCGCAATCCAATCGCCAGAGGCGTCGTATCGGCGCGCTCGTCATTGGCGACCACAGGGCGTGTATCCACGCCTTCCCCTGCCGCCAATGCGACACGCTCAATCAAGGACGCGGTGCGCAGGGGCTTAATCAAATAGCCGATTGCCCCCTTGGCGCGATAGTCATCAATCAGGTCACGGCGCTCTTGCGGGATCAGCGCCACAACCGGGCTGGCGCATTTGAGCCAAGGGGCTGCGTGCACAGTGTCATTATGGTGATCGAGCAGGATCACGCTGGCCTCTTTGGCTTGGCGCGGCGATGTGACTTGCTTGACCCGCGCGCCTTCATCTTCCAGCGCCAAAGTAAGGGCTTCGACCAGAAGGGTCGATTGGCTTTGGATCGCGATGGTTTTCCCCGTTAGGCGCTGGCTGGGGGCAGGTGCGGGGGTGACCGTCTCAAAAGGAATATCAATCCAGAATACACTGCCGCCACCTTCACGGCTCTTTAGGCCAACTGTACCCCCCAAAGCCGTGGTCAACTTCTTCACGATGGCAAGGCCTAGGCCTGTGCCGCCGAAGCGGCGCGAGTGTGAAGAATCGGCTTGTTGGAATTCTTCAAAGACGCGCTCCATCTTGTCGACAGGAATGCCAATGCCCGTATCTTCCACGCTAAAGCGCAGTCGGTTGACGCCCGTGGCTTCCAAGCGCAGCAGAACGCCACCTTCTTGGGTGAATTTGACGGCGTTTGAGGCCAAGTTCAAAATGATCTGGCGCAAGCGACCATCGTCGCCCGCCACTTCGACGGGCACATTTGGGTCAACCACTAGGACAATCTCCAGCGCCTTTTCATGCGCCCGTGGCGAACACAGTTCCGCGACTGACTGCAGGGTTTTGGCAGGGCTGAAGACCATAGTCTCTAGCTCAATCTTGCCGCTTTCCAGTTTGGCGTAATCGAGAATGTCGTTGAGGAGTGCCAACAAATGTTGGCCAGAATCGGTAACCGCGCCCAGCCAAGAGCGCTGGGCACTGGTCAGCTCACTCATGGCCAACAGGCCCGCCATGCCCAGAATCCCATTTAAAGGCGTGCGAATCTCATGGCTGAGGGTGGCAAACAACATGGTCTTGCCGCGCGCCGTCTCGTCGGCATCGGGGCGGAACAAGCCCAATTGACTGCCATCTTCGCGCTCTTGGATCATCCAGCCAAAGCGGGCTTCATACCAAGGAGCAAAGGCACCCAGGGCCACTTGCTGGCCAAATCGTTGCGAAGCCAAGTCATTGGCTTCTAAAACGCGGCCATTTTTGCTGGCAAGAATGGCGCAATCTGGCAAGTCGCTCAAAGTGAAAGTCAAAGTTGTCATGCCCCCACCTTAGCCGATAGGGGTTAAGGAATGGCTGCTTGCGAGCAACAACCTAGGGTCCCGGTGCGCTACTTCGGCCAAATGTAGGGGTGTCGGACATAGCCAAACGCGGGCAGAGCCTCATTGCCGCGCTTGAAATCAAAGAAGGTTGCATTTTCCCAATGCGAACCTGTGCCCCAACGGGTCTTGCACGAGGTAGAGACCCAAGCGGGCTCCCAATAGACCACGCCGACACCACCATGACTGATCACGCCTTGGGTCAGGTCGACCAGATAGCGCAATTGGTCATCCGGTGTGGCAGGGTATTCCTTGATCAACGTGTCCGGACCCAGAAGATTTGCGGCCTCATCGGCCCCGTCATTGGTCCAAGGGTAAGAGGTTTCAACAACAATCACTTTGGCCTTGTAGGAGGCACTCAGGCGCGTGATGGTGGCGTTGAGGCCATCTAAGCCCTGGGTCGACCATTTCCTGTAATAGGACAGGCCGATATAATCAAAGTCGGTTACGCCTGCCTCAGCGGCCTTGGCAAACCATGGTTCTGCATTTTCAGGCTGGGCAATGTGTAACATGATCTTAGGGTCGGTACCTGTGGCTTTACCCGCGTCGCGCACGGCTTTGATCCCGGCGTTGAATAACGTAGCATTGCGGACCCAATCCGTCGTGCGCGTCTCCCACTTCCAATCTTTGCGGCCCATCATTTCTTTATTTGTCTCGTTGCCGACTTGCACCATGTGCGGCATCAAACCCTCGCCGGCGAGCTTTGTCAGCGTGTCAAAGGTGAATTGATAGACGGCGGCGGCGAGGCCTTCGGTGGTGGGAATGTTTTCCCAAGCCTTGGGGATCCATTGCTTGTCGCCATCGGCCCAATCGTCGGAATAGTGAAAGTCCAACAGCACGTTTTGGCCACTCGCTTTGGCCCGACGCATCGAGCGGCGCACATCGTCAAAATTGCTGTATTTCGTCCAGTCTGGATTGTTCCATAAGCGCAGACGAACCAAATTATGGCCGGTGTCGGCAAACAATTGATAAGGGTCAACGCGCTTGCCGCCTCGGCGATAGACCGCGCCGCAATCTTCCATCTCATTCACATAAGACAGGTCGGCACCGAAGTAAAAATCGGGGTGATTGGGCTGTTGAGCCGACGCTGCCAAGCCTGCGCGGACAAGCCCGCTGGAGGTCAAGAGTCCAAGCCCTGCGGCCAATGCCCCTCGCCGAGAAATCATCATGCACTCACTCCTTTGAGCGGCTACATGACCATTCAATTCCTGACGGCGCAAGAAGTTCAAGCAACGCCCGCTCTATCTGATTTAGATAAAGCGGATAAGCTGTTGCGCCTATCAAAATCAGGCGGCGATCAAGCCACTCTCAAGCGCCGCCTTTTTGATCGCGGCTTGCATTTTCTCAAACGCGCGCACTTCGATCTGGCGAATGCGCTCACGACTAACGCCATATTGATCGGCCAAGTCTTCCAATGTCACGGGGTCATCGCGCAAGCGACGCTCACGGATGATGTGCTGTTCGCGTTCATTCAAGGTCGACAAGGCTTGGTTCAGCAAGATCATGCGCTCGTCATGCTCTTCGCGCTCGGCATATTCGGTCTCAGCGCTTTCCTCGTCGGAAGCCAGCCAATCCTGCCATTCGCCCCCGCCATCTTCGCCAACACGGACGTTGAGCGAGGCGTCAGGGCCCGACAGGCGACGGTTCATCGAGATGACTTCGTCATTCGTTACGGCCAATTGGGTCGCGATATAATTGACATCTTCGGGCTTTAGGTCGCCTTCTTCGATCGCCTGCATCTTCGATTTCATGCGGCGAAGGTTGAAGAACAGCTTCTTCTGCGCGGCGGTCGTGCCCATTTTGACCAAGGACCAAGAGCGTAGGACATATTCTTGGATCGACGCGCGGATCCACCACATAGCATAGGTTGCTAAGCGGAAGCCCTTTTCAGGGTCGAACTTTTTTACGGCCTGCATCAGGCCAATATTGCCTTCAGAAATCACTTCCGCGACCGGCAGGCCATAGCCACGATAGCCCATCGCCATCTTCGCCACGAGGCGCAAATGGCTGGTCACCAGCTTTTCAGCTGCACCGGTATCTTCATGCTCACGCCAGCGCTTGGCGAGCATGTATTCCTCGTCCTTGTGCAGCATCGGAAATTTACGGATCTCAGTGAGATACCGCTGAAGGCCCAGTTCTGGCCCAACATTAAGCGCGAGTGCGCGAGTCATAGGTCCACTCCCCAAAAGAATTACCCTTGTAAGTCGGGTAATAGTAGGAGCGTCGGGGCAGGGAATTGGTTCCCGTTCCGGCGTTCGAGACTCCACTTAGGAGTGCGGTTAGGCAAAATAAAGGCCTGACCTGATGAATGATTGGTAAGGTTTCGTCATACCTTGGATGAGAAGTCCTGATGCAGCATGAAAAAGGGCCTTCTGACGACGTCAGAAGGCCCTATTCTTAGTTGGATTGGATGGCTTAAGCCGCGCGGGCCAATTGGCGTAATACGAACTGCATGATGCCGCCCGAGAAGTAGTAATCGAGCTCGTTGGCCGTATCGATGCGGCTGATGACCGGTGCGATCACCACGGTGCCATCGGCGCGGCGGATTTCAACTTCCATTTCTTTGCGGGGTGCAATGTCATTGATGCCGTAGATGGACACCATTTCATCGCCGACCAGATTGAGGCTGGCCCAAGTCACGCCATCGCGGAATTGGAAGGGCAGAACGCCCATGCCGATCAGGTTTGAACGGTGAATACGCTCAAAGCTCTCGGTGATCACAGCCCGGACACCCAGAAGATTGGTGCCTTTGGCGGCCCAATCACGCGATGAGCCCGTGCCATATTCCTTGCCCGCAAAGATCACCAACGGCGTACCAGCATCCTTATAGAGCATGGCGGCATCATAGATCGGCATGACTTCGCCATCAGGCCAATGCTTGGTGACTCCACCTTCAACTCCTGGAACCATTTGGTTCTTGATGCGGATATTGGCGAAGGTGCCGCGCATCATGACTTCATGGTGGCCACGACGCGCGCCGTAGGAGTTGAAGTCAATGGCTGAAACGCCATTGTCGGTCAGGAATTTGCCTGCGGGGCTCGACGCTTTGATCGAGCCTGCGGGCGAGATGTGGTCGGTGGTGATGCTGTCGCCAAACAGACCCAAGACACGGGCGTGCAGAATATCTTCCACACCCTTTGGCGTCATGGTCATGCCGTCAAAGTAAGGCGGGTTCGCGACATAGGTCGACTTGGCGGGCCAATTATAGGTTTGGCCGCCCGAGACTTGGATCGCTTGCCAATTCACATCGCCCTTGAACACGTCGGCATAGCGGCGGGCAAACATCTCTGCCGTCACATATTCGCGCATGATGGCTGAGACTTCTGCAGACGTTGGCCACACATCTTTCAGGTAGACAGGCTGGCCATCCGTGCCGTTGCCCAGAGGCTCCTTGTTGAGGTCAATCTGCATCGAGCCTGCCAGAGCATAAGCGACGACCAGTGGCGGCGAGGCCAAATAATTGGCGCGTGTATCTGGGTTGACGCGGCCTTCAAAGTTACGATTGCCCGACAAGACAGAGGCGGCCACCAAATCACCGGCCACAATCGCCTTGGTGATTTCTTCCGGCAGTGGGCCAGAGTTGCCGATACAAGTGGTGCAGCCATAGCCAACCAAGTTGAAGCCCATGGCGTCCAAATCAGACTGCAAGCCAGACTGGGTCAGATAGTCGGTGACGACTTGAGAGCCCGGTGCGAGTGAGGTTTTCACCCAAGGCTTTACGGTCAGGCCCTTGGCGCGGGCCTTGCGGGCGACAAGGCCTGCTGCGATCAGCACCGAAGGGTTAGAGGTATTGGTGCAAGAAGTTATCGCGGCAATCACGACATCGCCATGGCCGAGGTCGTGATTATGACCTTCCACCCCAACGCGTTTGGCCACTTCACCAGCTTTGCCAAACTCGCCTTCGAGTGCGGTCTTGAACGCGGTTGCGGCATCGGCCACCAAGACGCGGTCCTGTGGGCGCTTTGGCCCGGCAAGCGAAGGTTGGACGCTGCCCAGATCCAAGCCCAATTCGTCGGTGAAGACGGGCTGACCGGCATCATGCTTCCACATCATATTGGCTTTAGCATAGGCCTCAACCAAGGCCACACGTTCCCCATCGCGGCCGGTGGAGCGCAGGAAGTTGATCGTGTCCTCTGCAACCGGGAAGAAGCCACAGGTCGCGCCATATTCTGGGGCCATATTGGCGATGGTGGCGCGGTCTTCCAAAGTCATGGAATCAAGGCCGGGGCCAAAGAATTCGACGAACTTGCCGACAACGCCTTTTTTGCGCAGCATTTGCGTGACGGTCAGCACGAGGTCGGTCGCGGTGGCCCCCTCCGGCAATTTGCCATCGAGTTTAAAGCCAACCACTTCAGGGATCAGCATCGAGATGGGCTGGCCCAACATCGCCGCTTCAGCTTCAATCCCGCCAACGCCCCAGCCCAATACGGCCAAGCCATTGATCATGGTGGTGTGGCTGTCGGTGCCCACGACGCTGTCAGGATAAGCGACTTCATCGCTGCCATCTTCGGCAGTCCAAACGGTTTGGGCCAGATATTCGAGGTTTACTTGGTGGCAGATGCCGGTGCCGGGAGGTACCACGCGGAAGTTCTTAAACGCACTTTGGCCCCAGCGCAGGAATTCATAGCGCTCGCCATTGCGGTCATATTCAAGGTCAACGTTCTTGGCGAAGCTGTCGCCCTTACCGGCATAATCCACCATCACCGAGTGGTCGATCACGAGGTCGACGGGGATCAGCGGATTGACCTTCTCTGGGTTGGAGCCGAGCGCTGCGGCGGCATCGCGCATGGCGGCCAGATCGACCACGGCAGGCACGCCGGTGAAGTCTTGCATGAGCACGCGGGCAGGGCGGAAGGCGATTTCGTGTTCGATCTTGCCTTTATTCTCGACCCATTTGGCGACCGCTTCGATATCAGCCTTGGTCACCGTGACGCCATCTTCAGCGCGCAACAGGTTTTCAAGCAAGATTTTCAAAGTAACCGGTAGTTTAGAAACATCGCCCAAGCCGTTTTTTGAAGCAGCTTCGAGAGAATAATAAACATAGGTCTTGTCGCCGACAGTGAGAGTCTGGCGTGATTTAAAACTATTGAGTGAGGGCATGGTAAGCCGTCCTTTGTTCGAGCGAGTTGATCATCACTGGATTGCCCTTAACCAGAGGCTAACAAGCAAACCAAATTTCGCCCGCAAGGGTCGCGCGCTTGTGAGCGGCGTATCGACCGGCGGTTCGCCACCGTGTCCGGCAGCGAGGTTGCTTTAGCGCGGAAATGGTTAAAGGTCTATGGCGGGTGTCAGGATTTTGGGTGTGTTTTCGCGGGTGACGTTAGCGGTGAAGCCCCTCTCCCTTTGGGAGAGGGGTTGGGGTGAGGGCTTACACTCAGCCAATCTAAACCAGCATTTCGGTCCCTTAGCCGCACGACAATCAGTTTTTGCGCCCATCAGCCCTCACCCCCGCCCCCTCTCCCAGAGGGAGAGGGGAGTAACCGTTCGACTCAGAGGCTCCTTGCCGCAACCTCGCCCACGCAAAAAGCCACAAAGCCACCCACCCACACACGCCATTCTCGACCTTGTCATCAAGTCGCAGTATCAAAAGCTATGACCGTACGAATCATCCACGCCCTCGCCGATATTGCTGATCATTATGACGCCGTCCTGTGTGACGTGTGGGGGGTGATCCATAATGGGCGGGCGGCTTATCAGGCGGGCTGCAACGCGTTGGCAGCATTTCGCGAGTTGGGTAAGCCGGTTGTGCTGATCTCCAACGCGCCGCGCCCATCCAATGTGATCCCAAAGCAATTGGAGGCGCTGCATGTGCGTCGCGATGCATGGGATGCAATTGTGACCTCAGGCGACGCCACACGGGCGGAGATCGAAAAGCGGGGGCCGCGCGGCTATAAGATTGGCCCATCCAAGGACGAAGGCCTGTATGAAGGCCTGCCAGTCGACTTCCGCCCAGCCGACACGGCGGATTATGTCATTTGCACCGGTCTGCGCGATGATTTGAGTGAGCCGCCGGAAAGCTATCGCGAAGAATTGGCAACGCTTGCCGCCCGTAATCTTCCGTTCATTTGCGCGAACCCCGATCGTATGGTGCAGTTTGGCGGCCATTTGATCCCGTGTGCGGGGGCATTGGCTGACATATATGAAGAATTGGGTGGCCCTGTCATCATGGCGGGCAAGCCCTATGCGCCCATTTATGACCTAACCATTGCCGAGGCTGAGCGCCTTGCTGGCAAGCCCTTGGCGCGCGGTCGCCTGTTATGCATTGGCGACGGCGTGCAGACCGATGTAGCCGGTGCGCATGGTCAAAAGCTGGATTGCCTGTTTGTCGCAGGTGGCATTCACGCGGCAGAGCTTTCCAATGCCGACGGGTTGGATGGCGGCAAGGTCGAGGCCTTCCTCGCTTCTTATCGCGTCGACGCGCGCTGGGCGATCGCTGAACTGGCTTAAGCCAACAGCGTCCGTTTAAGGGGCGTAGTGAAAGCGCCTCAAACCCGCTATGCAAGTGGCATGATCGATTCCATCGCTGACGGCGTTTTGCCCGACCACATTCTGCAGTCTTTGGCTGATGGCGGTGCCATCACGGCCGCTACCCCTTTTGCCGACAAACAAGTCCAGCCTGCCAGCCTGGACTTGCGCTTGGGCGACTTCGCTTATCGTGTGCGCGCGAGCTTCTTGCCAGGTCAAGGCCGCACGGTTTCGCAGCGCTTAAGCGAGAGCGATTTGGTGCTGCATAAGCTGGATCTGCGGGAGGGCGCGGTTCTGGAGACCGGCTGCGTCTATCTGGCGCCCTTACAAGAAAGCCTCGCGCTGCCTGAAACCGTATTTGCGCTCGCTAATCCCAAAAGCTCTACAGGGCGGATCGACGTGTTTGTTCGCGTGATTGCCGATGGCGCGACCAGCTTTGACCGCGTGCGCGCAGGCTATCAAGGCCCGCTGTGGGTAGAGATTTGCCCGCGCACTTTCTCCATCTTGGCCCGCCCCGGTGACCGCTTGGCCCAGTTGCGCTTGAAGAAGGGCCAAACCCCGACGCTGCAACGGCTTGATCTGAACCTCGATCTTTCCCACGACTCTTTAGGTCCAATTATCGGCTATCGGGCAAGGCGCCATGCGCCCTTGCTGGACCTCGCCAAAGTAGGCGGCCATGCACCTCGCGATTGGTTTGAGCCTTTGACGGCGCGCGATGGTCGCTTGGTTCTGGACCCCGGCGAGTTTTACATTCTGGCCAGTCAGTCGGGCCTCTCCATCCCGAAAGATGTCGCCGCAGAAATGGTGGCGACGGCGGAAGATTTGGGAGAGTTCCGCGCCCATTATGCGGGCTTCTTTGACCCGGGATTTGGCGCAAAAGACCATGGCAGTGCAGGTGCGCGGGGCGTGCTCGAAGTACGGGGCCGGGATGTGCCCTTTGTGCTGGAGCATAATCAACCCGTGGCCCGCCTGATTTATGAGCCTTTATCGTCGGCACCAGAAGCCTTTTACGGCGATGTCGGCAGCCATTATCAGGGGCAAAGCCTCAAATTATCGAAACTGTTTGAGCCATGGTCCTAACATGCTGATCACCTCCATCTCTCCCATCGACGGCCAGAAACTGGGTGAAGTGCCTTCTGCTTCTCCGGAAGACTGCCATGAAGCCTGTGAAACGGCCTATGCCGCCTATCTCGCTTGGCGCGGCATTCCCGCACCGCGACGGGGGGAATTAGTTCGGCTGTGGGGGCAAGAATTGCGCGCCCGCAAGCAAGAGCTCGCCGATATGGTGACGCTGGAAGCGGGCAAGACCCGCTCAGAGGCCTTGGGTGAAGTGCAAGAAATGATCGATATGGCCGATTATGCGGTTGGCCTGTCGCGGCAATTGGCGGGCCTGACCTTAGCATCCGAGCGGCCGGGTCATCATCTGTTGGAGCGCTGGAAGCCATTGGGCCCCGTGTTGGTCATCAGCGCCTTTAACTTCCCCGTCGCTGTATTTGCGTGGAACGCCATGCTGGCACTGGTCTGCGGCGATCCCGTCATCTGGAAGCCGTCAGAAAAGACCCCGCTTTGCGCGCAGATCACCTGCGCCATTTTTAACCGCGCGGTGGCGCAGTTTGGCGTCGAGGCCCCAGCGGGCTTGATCCAAGTGCTACAGGGTGATGCGAAGATTGGGGCACAGCTGGTTGAGCATCCATTGATCCGGCTGGTGTCGGCGACGGGTTCCACCCGCATGGGTCGTGAAGTGGCTCAAGCGTGCGCGACCCACCTCAAGCGCAGCTTGTTAGAACTGGGCGGTAATGGCGCGATGATTGTGCGGCCCAGCGCCGATCTGGACCTTGCCGTGCGGGCCATTGTGTTTTCTGCCGTCGGTACGGCCGGCCAGCGCTGTACGACGCTGCGCCGCCTGATCGTGCATCCCGATATCAAGCAAGACCTGATCCAGCGCTTGGTCCGTGCCTACAAAAGTCTGCCGATTGGTGATCCGCGCAAGCCTGAGACCCTGATTGGTCCGCTGATTGATGCTGTCGCCGTCACCACCATGACCAGCGCTTTGGAGATCGCCCAAGCCGAAGGCGGGCGCGTGCTGGTGGGTGGTCAGGCTTTGCATGGCAATTACGTCCAGCCAGCACTCGTTGAGATGCCGGCCCAAACTGCCATCATGCAAACCGAGACCTTCGCCCCCATCCTTTATGTGGTGGAGGCTGAAACCTTGGCCGACGCCATCGCCATCCAGAATGATGTACCCCAAGGCCTGTCGTCCTCCATCTTCACGACAGACCTGCGCGAGGCTGAGACCTTCCTATCGCAGGCAGGCTCGGATTGCGGGATCGCCAACGTCAATATCGGCACCTCGGGCGCAGAAATTGGCGGCGCTTTTGGCGGCGAGAAGGAGACAGGCGGGGGCCGGGAAGCAGGCTCTGACGCTTGGAAAGCCTATATGATCCGCCAGACCCAAACGATCAATTACTCCACCACCTTGCCACTGGCGCAAGGCGTTGTCTTTGATCTGTAAGCAACGGATGCACATCAGCGTGATGGGCATTATAGGCAGATGATGACCCAATATTCCGCCACAACCCGCGGTGTCCGCATTCAGGTGACGCCGGTTTTCCTCGACGATCAATCTGATCCTGCAGAAAATGATTTCATGTGGGCCTACACGGTTGAGATCGCCAATCTATCCGAACAGACGGTGCAACTGACCGCGCGGACGTGGAAGATTATCGACCGTCATGGCGTCACCCAAGTGGTGCAGGGCCCGGGCGTTGTTGGCGAACAGCCCATATTGCGCGAGGGCGACAGCTTTACCTACACTTCCGGCTGCCCCCTCTCGACACCATCTGGCCTGATGATGGGCAGCTATCTGATGCAGACGGATGACGGCGAAACCTTCGAAGCCCAAGTCCCTGCCTTTTCCCTCGACAGCCCGTTTGAAATCCGTAGTTTGAATTAGAGGGTGGGGTGATGGAAGCCGTACCGCAAGGTGCAAGTGAGGAACAGTTACTTGCATGCGAGTCGCGGATCGGCGCGAAACTCCCAGAATCATTGCGAGGCGTCCTTAAACGCCAGAACGGCGGTGAGCTTAAATTGATGCGGCAAGATCAGGTCGAGCGCGCTGGATTTTTTGTCACGTCAATTTTATCCGCAGGAGACGAGCCAGGCGTCGGGATCGCCAACATCTATGAACTGATAAAAAGCGGCGATGAGATGGTCTTTGGTGAGTCTGCAGAAGACCTAGTGCCGTTTGCGGACAATGGTTTCGGGGATTACTACTTCTTCCTTGCGTCTGATCCAGATGGCAAGGTGTTTCAAGACGACCACGAAACTCAAGCACCACTGCGTGAGCGGGTTCATTTAGTCTCAGAGACGGTTCGCGGGTTTCTTGAGCGTATTGAAGTAGTCTTTGATGGCGACCCCACCTAACCGCTCAAACCACACAAATTTCGCGATCAACACAACCCCGCCTTAACGCACCGCCTGTATAATCAGCGGCATGGAAGCCACATCCCACCCAACGGGCGAGCCAATCGTCCTGTCCCATGTCATGCCCACCCCCATTCGCCTTATCTTTGGCGGATTTGGTCTGGCGGGGACGATTTTGTTGTTGGTTGAGCTCGGTCCGGCCTTGTGGCCACCCTCATTCTTAACTTTATTCTTCGGCATCATCGTGCTGGGCGGCCTGTCGGTCACTTTGGCCTTTGTGGCAGGCGCTGCCCTTGGTCCTGACCAGACCTGGGAGATACGTCCCGGGAAACTGACCATCACCTATCAGTTGTTCAACCAGACGTCCGTGAAGACTTATGACTTGCGCGATCTGGAGAGCTGCGACGTGACAAGCTCCCAATATGATTCAGATGTTGAGACGTTTCAATTGGTATGCCGACTGCCGCTGGGCAGGACGGTTCAAACCGGGTTGGAGAGTACACCCCTCTTGATGGCGATCCTCGCATTCCTGCGTGCGCCCCTCCAACTCTCGAGCGGGTTCCCTCATGCAGAGACCCGGCTACGATCGCCTGACTTTTCAAAGAGAGAAGAAGCCGAACGGGCCCTCGCACACCTTATGAAGCGCGAGGGCCGCTCTAGTTAAGCGCGCTTGGGTTGGCGCTGCAGGGCTTCGACTTGGCTGGAGTAGAAAGCCGCCTCATTCAGAGAACTGCTCAATTCTTTCTCCAACTCAAACACACGGTTGTTCAAGGCGTCGATCTTGTCCTCAGCTCGGCCTGCTTGCTCTTCACTCTTTGCAAGGGCTAGCTCTAAGGCACCTTCAAGGCGTTTCACATCGGCTTCCCGCTCGCTCAGGATTTGTGTCAACGTCTCGAGACGGGTGCTCATCACCGCGCGCGATTGCTCAATTTGCGAGCGTGCGGTTGAGGTAGATTCCAGTTTCGCCGTCACGCGGGCCAACATCGCTTCGCGTCGGTTGCTGCTGGATGACAAGGTATTTGTACGCTCCTCATAATGGGTGAGGTCGGACTTTAGTTTGTCATTCTGATTGCGAAGTTCGGCAATCATATCTTCGTGCGTGCGCACACTTGAGCGCAGGGTGTCGAGCTCAATCCGCAGATTGCTCGATTCCACTTCGCGCGCTTTCTTTTCTTGCTGGCCTTGCTGGAAAAGACGGGTCGATTCCGAACGAGCCTGCGAAGCCTCCAACTCTTTTTGACGACCATAAAGGACAGCGGAGTCCTTTTCTTGGTTCAACATATCGACCAACTCACGGAGGCCGACTAACTCATTGATTTTCTCTTGCAAGTTCAGCTCAAGCGCTTCGCAGCGATTGGCCAGGAAGATGCACTTATTGCTGGCTTCACTGTATTTCTCAGCCAGATCTGCAATGCGTGCGCTTTGAGTTTGGGATTGCTCACGCAGGCTAGCTGTTTCGCGCTCAAGAGAAGTGGCCTCGTCCTGAATGGCAACCAATTGCGATTGAATCCGTTGGTACTGATCGTCAACATCTTTCTTGGACACCCCTAAAAGATGGAAGCGATTTTCAAGTGCCTCTAAGTCGGCGCGGGCTTTAGTATGGGTACGGTTGATTTCTTCTAGGCTTACGCGCGTGGACTTAAGGTCCGCGCTCAAAGTTTGATTATGCGCCGACTTTTCTCGCAAACTGTTATCTACGCGCTCTTTGTCCTTTTGCAGGTCAGCATGTTCCATCGCCAGTTTACGATGAGCATCAAAACTGCGTGCGAGCTCAGCTTTGATCGTTGCGAGCTGTTGGACCAGTTTAGAGACAGTATCTAGGTCGCGAATAACTAAGTCTACATCATTTGCAATGGATTGTTGATGCTCACCAAGCATTTCAAAAGCCGCGATATCTTTGACCGAAGTGTTTGAGTCCGCACTACCGAAACTTACCGATTCACCATTATCACCAGTTCGTTCGGTACTATTTGCTCCGAGCCGAGACAAAATATTCATTATTGTAGCCATAGCACGACCTCGAAAAAAGAACTCTGATCGATACAAGCTATATATTCATTCATAAAATAGCAAGTCAGTTTTAACCAATTATTAACTGTTATTACTGACGGGAATTCATCTAAATGGAGAGTTTACTGACATTTACAGCCATAAATTTCTTGGTTTCCGTAGGAATCACTGTCTTTACCTATGAATACCAATACTTTTGAGTAATCTAATGGGTCACGGGCGCGTCTAAGCTTGCTGGCGCGTCACGCAATCGCTCAAACGAGCTCGCCCAGCAACGAGCCGTTGACTCGTTCGGTGACGCGGGCCTGGATCAGGGAGCCGGCTAAGCCTCCGGGTACTTGGATTTCGGCAAAGCTATTGAGGCGGCCCTTGCCATCGCGTTCGATCAGCACGGTCTGGGTTGTGCCAATTTGGCTATCGAGATAAGCGGCCAATGCTTGCTGGCCCTTGTCGCGCAAAATGGCGGCACGCGCCTTAATAGTCGCCTTATCCAATTGCGGCATGCGCGCAGCCGGTGTCTCCGGGCGCGGCGAGAAGGGGAAGACATGCAGGAAGGCGAGGCCGACTTCATCCACCAAGGCCAGCGAGTCTGCAAAATGGGCTTCGGTCTCGGTGGGAAAGCCTGCAATCAAGTCAGCACCAAAGGCGATGTCGGGCCGGGCAGCGCGCAAGCGAGTCGCTAGCGCAATTGCATCGTTGCGGGTGTGCCGGCGCTTCATGCGCTTCAAGATCATGTCGGCACCATGCTGAAGCGAGAGATGCAAGTGCGGCATCATGCGTTCTTCTTCAGCAAACAAGCGGAAAAGCGTGTCGTCAATCTCCACCGCATCGACAGAGGAGAGGCGCAAGCGCTTCAGATCCGGAACCAGCTTCAAGATGCGCTGGACCAAATCGCCCAAAGTAGGTTGACCCGGCAGGTCCGCGCCCCAAGACGTCATGTCGACGCCAGATAGCACGACTTCTGGCACGCCCTTGGCGACCAAGCGGCCAATCATGGCAACCACTTCGCCAGCGGGGACAGAGCGGGAATTGCCGCGCCCAAACGGAATGATACAAAAGGTGCAGCGATGGTCGCAGCCGTTCTGGACTTGAACATAGGCGCGTGCCCGGTCTTGCACGCCATCGATCAAATGGCCTGCCGTCTCGCGCACACTCATAATGTCATTGACGAGCACACGCTCTGTCTGGCCGCCTGCGAGGGCGAAGAAGGTTTTGGGCTCGGCCTTTTCGGCATTGCCAATCACGCGGTCAACTTCCGGCATGGCTGCAAACATGCCGGGATCGATTTGGGCGGCACAGCCTGTCACCACAATCAGCGCGTCGGGCTTTTGTTTGCGAGCCCGGCGGATGGTCTGGCGCGCTTGGCGAACGGCTTCGCCGGTTACCGCGCAGGTGTTGACTAGCACGACATTGGATAGCCCAGCGTCCTCAGCCAAGTTCCGCATGGCCTCTGACTCATACAGATTTAGACGACAGCCAAGCGTGATCGTCTCTATCGACCCGCGTGGGTCAAAGACGGGCATGTCAGATTCTGGCAGGACTTCAGTGGTCATGAGGGTCTGGACTGTGCTTTCTAGTCAGATGCTTGGTTGCTCAGCCATTGCGTCTGCCGTGGGCGGTCCCAATATCATAGGTCCAAGGCAAATGCAGGGCCTTGATGTAGGAGCGACTGACACATGTTCGGAATGGAATGGAATAATGGCTTCACCTTTGGCTTTCTGTTCGCCCTCGTTCTGGGACTCTGGGCTGTGATCAACATCCTCCAGAATGATCGGACGGGGCCATTTGGCAAAGCCGTGTGGTCGGTGCTGGTGATGTTTGTACCGTTTTTTGGCTTCGGTGCCTGGCTACTGTTAGGCCCAAAAGCGACAAAGAACCGGATCGGCTAGCCAACCGCGCCTGAAAGGCGATCTTGGTTGCTGCAAATGTGACCCGGTGCCATAGAAACGCCATCCGACGCAGCCTATGGTCTGCGGACTCACCGGGGCGGCGTTCATGCAAGTCTATCTGCCCATTGCGGAAATGGCGGTAAGCCCGTGGCTCATGGCCACTTTGGGGCTGGTGGTTGGCTGTTTGTCTGGCATCTTTGGAGTTGGTGGTGGCTTTTTGATGACGCCGCTTCTGATGCTGATGGGCATTCCTGCGCCTGTTGCCGTTGCGGCTGGGGCAAATCTAGCTGCAGCCTCATCCATGTCGTCCGTATTGGGCCAGTTTGAGCGTCGCGGCGTCGATTTGCGCATGGGGCTTGTGATCTCCATCGGCGGGATTATTGGCGTCGGCATTGGCTCGCTTTTATTCAGCTGGCTGAAGTCGCAAGGTGCTGCCGAAGCGACGGTGCGTATCGCCTATACCATCCTTCTGGGTTCGCTCGGCACCAGTCTTGTTTGGGAAAGCTTAGCCGCGATCGCCAAGACCCGGGCTGGCGCGCCGCCAGCTAATTTCCGCAGGTCTACCAACGACATCGCCCATCGCTTGCCGTTCAAAGTCAGGTTTCCTCGCTCTAAACTAGTGATCAGCATCATCCCGCCTTTAGCGATTGGGATTGGCGTCGGCATCTTGTCGGCCATTATGGGGGTTGGCGGCGGGTTCATTTTGATCCCCGCCTTGGTCTATATCATTCATATGCCGCCCAATCTGGTTGTCGGCACGTCGACGCTACAGGTCTTGATCACGGCGTCGGCCACAACCTTCTTGCAGTCTGCCGCCAATGGCAGCCTCGACTTGGTCTTATCCGGGCTTTTGATTGTGGGTGGCGTGATGGGCGCGCAGTTCGGCGTGATCATCGGCCGCAAGCTGAAGGGGGAGCAATTGCGCGCGCTTCTGGGTGCATTGGTTTTGTTGGTTGCCCTCAGACTCGCGGCGGATTTGATATTTGTGCCCTCAACTTTGTTTGACCTTTCCTCACCCGGGGGTGGGCTATGATGGCGCGCCTCTCGCTCTGGATGATCTTGTTGTTGGGCCTCATCATTGGGCCCGCCGCGCGCGCGCAAAGCACGCAAGTGTCTGCGGCTTTGATTGATGATGCGGTTTTGGTGACGTCCAGCTTCACCGGTGCCAAGGTTACAGTCTTTGGCTCCGTACGGGCAGGCTCTGTTGGGCGCACCGACATTGTCGTAGCCGTTCGTGGCCCTGACCGCCCGGCTTGGATTGCTCAGCGTAAGCGCACAGCGGGTCTTTGGATCGGCAAGGATCAGATTAATTTCGCGGCCGCGCCCACTTTCTTTGGCGTCGCAAGTGCCCGACCGCTCGAGCAGATCGCGCCCAGCGATACGCTCTCGCTCTACGGCCTCAGACCTAAGGGCCAATTGGACATTGCCAAAGCCAGTGCCGACTCACCCTTGGCAGAGAAGTTGATCGATGCTTTTGTGGCCCAGCGCCAGCGTGAGAAGCTTTATGTGGACGACCCTAACGGGGTGAAGCTGCTCAAAGGCGGCTTATTCCGCGCCGATATTCAGATGCCCGACCGCACCCCGCCGGGTCTCTATACCGCCAAAGTTATGGTGTTTCGCAACGGTCGTCCGGCACAATCGACCTTGACGACTTTAGTTGTTAGAAAAGTGGGTGCAGAGCGCGCCCTCTTTGAATTTGCAAGAGATCATGCTGTATTGCATGGACTAGCAGGGGTCCTGCTGGCACTAATAGCGGGGCTATCGGCTGCGGGCATTGTCAGACGCTTTGCACCCGGCTGAGGCCTAGATCGCCGTGCGTCAGATATGACGCACATCAGGTCGATCTAGCATTATGATTTCGAGCCCTCGTGCCGCGAAAATCTGTTTCAGATTTTGCGCGCGAGGCTCTAAGGCGCTGGGATGGCGCAAGGAGACAAGTATGCGCCGTCGAGATGTTGCCCCGAAAGCCCCTTGGATCCTTGGTGTCTTAGGATTGGTACCGTTTTTTGGAACTTTGGCAGGCAGCGTCTTAGCCACCTCTCCTTATGACGGGGTCTCCACCACCTTGTTTTTTGCCTATTCAGGCGTGATCCTGTCGTTCCTTGGTGGTGCGCGCTGGGGCTTTGAGATTGGGGCACGGCCAGAAGCGCCGGGCTTTTTGACCCTATCCGCAGCCATTCTGCCATCGCTGGTCGCGGCTATGGCCATTGTTACCCAATATGTTGCGCCCCTTGTTGGCCTTGGCATGTTGGCAGGTGGGTTCATCCTGATGTGGATTTGGGACTTTGTCTCGACGGGCGGCGGCACGCGCCGTTGGCCGCTCTGGTACCGCCCCTTGCGCGCAACTTTGACCCTTGGGGCATTGTTAGCTTTGACCGGCAAAGCCTACCTAACCATGCAGGTCTAGACGCTGTTTTACTTCTTTATCTCGCAAATGCGGATGAATTGGGCTTTTTCTGGCTGATAGGGCTGGCTGCGCACGATGGTGTTTTCCTCGCATGCATCGACTCGAACAGCTTTCAAACAGGCGCGCTCGTCGGTCTTCATCGGATTAGGGCCACAGACAAACCCGTCCTTGATCAAGCCCGCTTCGACTTTGGCAGTCGGGCTGTTTTGGGGAAAGCGCGTCACCAGATCCTGTTTCAGGGCCAAGGTCGCGCGCTTATCGACGTCCGCGGTCGCGGTCGCGTCCGGGCGGGCTTCAACTTGAGCTTCCGCCGTCGTTGAGGCCTCTTTAGAGGGCTTACAGCCGACAAGCCCCACCAGAGTGATCCCAATGATTAGGGCGATGCCAATAGGTCTGGCGTGCCCGATCACGAGATAAACCGCCAGCTCGCGCCGTCCTTGCCATCGGTCACCTCAACCCCGCGTGCCGCTAATTCTCCGCGCAGACGGTCTGCCTCGGCCCAATTGCGGTTGGCGCGGGCTTCAAAACGGGCTTGCACCATGGCTTCAATCTCAGCGGTGACATCATCTTCTACAGCAGTCCCAGCCCGCGACAGCCAAGCCTGAGGCTCTTGTCCCAAAATACCCAAGAGCAGGCCAGCACCCAAAAGTTCCGCCTTTGCGCGCTTGCGGTCCTCAAACGTCTCCGCCTTATTGGCCTTGCGTGCCAGCATGGAAAGTTCGGCAAGAGCCTTTGGCGTATTGAGGTCGTCGCACAGCGCTGCCATGATACCATCCGGTAGGACAGGCTCCACCCGTTCGTTCCACACGCCATCTAAAGCACGATAGAGCCGGTCCAGCGTCTTCATGGATTGCAGGATCAACTCATCGGTCCAATCGAGTGGCGCGCGGTAATGGGCGGAGAGGAGGGCAAGCCGCAACGCTTCGCCGGGCCAGCGCTCCACCAATTGATGAACCAATTCCACATTGCCGAGCGACTTCGACATTTTGTCGGAATTCATTGTCAGAAAGCCGTTGTGAATCCAGATATTGGCCAGGGGCGTGCCGTCATGGGCGCACACCGATTGAGCGATTTCGTTTTCATGGTGCGGGAAGATCAGATCATGGCCACCGCCGTGAATGTCGATGGTCATACCCAGATTGGTCTCAATCATGGCAGAGCATTCAATGTGCCAACCCGGGCGACCTGACCCAAATGGTGCGTCCCAAGCCGGCTCACCAGGCTTAGCCGCTTTCCACAAGGCAAAGTCCGCCGGGTCGCGCTTATTGCCATCGACGCTGATGCGCGCCCCGGCTTCATTGTCATCTAGGTTGCGGTTTGACAATTGGCCATACGTCGCCATGGAGGGCACATGGAAATAGACGCCATCAGGGGTGGAATAAGCATGACCCTTATCCAACAAGCGGCCAACCAGCGATATAATGTCATCCATATGGGTGGTGACTTTAGGCTCTAAAGTCGGTGACAAGGTTCCAAGCGAGGCCATATCGCCCTGATAGATTTTCGTAAACTTCTCTGTAATTTGGCTAATGTCGACGCCTTGCGCTAAGGCTGCGGCGTTAATTTTGTCATCGACATCGGTGATATTTCGCGCATAAATCACATGGTTTTCGCCATAAATAGCGCGCAGAAGCCTGAAAAGTGTATCGAAAACAACAGCCGGGCGACCATTGCCAATATGCGCAAAATTATAGACCGTAGGCCCGCAAACATAGAGGGTGACGCGTTGTGGATCTTGCGGCACGAAGCGCACTTTTTCTCGTTGCAGGGTATTGAACAGTTCTATTTCACGCATCATGTGATCCAAGACCAAGAGCCAACGTAGACTCTTCGGTGGTTTGAGTGTTTGTTGTTGCTGCAGTCCTGTAGACTGAAATGATGCTGACGCGAAGACGGCATAAACGGTGCGCCTACATATGTAGGCGCATAAAACGAAATCAGGGCGGGCGTTAAGACCGGATATCCGGCTCGACCTCCGACCCCTTTGAAAGGGGCAGAAGCTCATGGACGCGATTACTGATCCGCGCCTCATCTCTGAGGTAGCACAAACCGAACGACCAAGCCGCGACGAGGCGATGGCCGCCGTTCGCACCTTGCTGCGCTGGGCGGGCGACAATCCAGATCGGGAAGGCCTGATCGATACGCCAAAACGTGTTGTCGAAGCTTACCGCGAATTCTTTGCTGGCTACGAGATGGACCCAGCAGCAGAATTAAGCCGCACGTTTGAGGACGTCCAAGGCTATGACGACATCGTCATGCTGCGCGACATCGACCTCGAAAGCCATTGCGAGCACCACATGGTGCCAATCTTGGGCCGTGCACATATTGCTTATATGCCAACCAATCGCGTCGTCGGCATTTCTAAGATTGCGCGCGTTGTCGAAATCTTCGGCAAGCGTTTGCAAACCCAGGAAACCATGACCGCCCAGATTGCAGATTGCATCACCGATGCGCTGCGCCCTGCTGGTGTCGCGGTTCTGTTGGATGCCAAGCACCAGTGCATGACAACCCGTGGGGTTCACCACCCCAATGTGGCAACCATCACCACTCAATTCACCGGCGTCTTCAAGACCGACCGGGAATTGAAAGACCGTTTCCTGCGTTTGGCAGGTTACAACTAAATCCTCCCCGATTTGTTGTGCAAAAGCGCCGGGCCCTCATGGGTCCGGCGTTTTTGTTATGGGGCTTGGCGGCTTTGGCGGGTGGACTTGCGTCACCAATACAAAGCTCAACAGCATTAAGAGATACCAGGCGCCCAGCTTACTAAAGGGCACCATATGCCAGCCACCCTTTTGGTGCGGATAGATCCACGTGTTAGTGAACGTCCCGATATTCTCGGCAAACCAAATGAAGAGCGACACCAGTAAGAAGCCGATCAGCATGGGCATCCAACGCGCTTTTTGATCCGGCGTGAAATAGACCCTCGTTCTCGCAAAAATCAGGATCGAAAGCAGATATAGCCCCACTCGGATGTCGGGCCCGAAATGGTGGGTGAAGAAATTGACATAGGCCCCAATTGCCAGAACCCAGGTCGTCCAGATCGGCGGATACTGGCTAAAGCGAAGGTCCATCAAACGGGTGATACGGGCGATATAGCTGCCGACGCAGGCATACATAAAGCCAGTAAATAGCGGCACGCCCCCTATCTTGAAAAAGGCGTCACCCGGATAAGTCCACGAGCCCATATGGGTTTTGAAGAGTTCCATGATGGTGCCGACCACATGGAAGATGGCGATTACCTTGACCTCTTCCAGCCGTTCCAGCTTCAGCGCCACCAGCAAGACCTGCAGGGCAATGGCGGCCAGAAACATAAAGTCAAACCGACTGAGCACTGCGCCTTCTTTTGGCCAGAACAGCATGGTCAAGATAAGCAGCGCCAACATGGTGCCGCCATAGAGGCAAGCCCAGGCCTGCTTGATGCCGAACATGACAAATTCAAACAGGGCAGAGCGCCAAGGTGCTCCGGTGGACCAGATGCGGGCTTGGGCGTGAAGGGCAAGTGCCCCATTGCGGGTCTGATCATAGATGTGCAAGAACGAGACCTCTCCAACACTGGGCGCACCCTTCGTTTAGCGTCTAAACCTTGATTTGAGGCAAAGATTTGGCCGCTTCTGCACCTTTCCCTGAAGCCCACTCCACCCAAGAGCTCGAGCGCGGTCTCACATTGATGCCGCGCTTTGATGCCGACGGCCTGATCCCGGCAGTCGCGCAAGAAGCACTAACGGGCGAGATCTTGATGTTGGCTTGGATGAATGCTGAAGCCTTGACCCTGACCTTGGAGACCGGGATCGCACACTATTGGTCGCGCTCGCGTCAAAGCCTATGGAAAAAGGGCGAGACGTCGGGCCAGCTTCAGTACGTACAAGAATTGCGTATCGACTGTGATCAAGATGCCGTCGTGATGAAGGTCAAAGTCGATGGCGACGGTGGGTGCTGCCATGTCGGCTTTCAGTCCTGCTTCTATCGCGCCGTGGCTGACAAGGATGGGCGCTTGATCCAGGTGGCACCTGACCCTGCGATTTGAGCCCCGCCTCACACCCCAGCCTATTGCCCAAATCAGCAAAGCCGATACTGTTCTGTCCACGACACAGAGATGGACCCGCCACTGGCGTGCCACCGGTCAGGGAGGAAATGATGATCAAAAGGCTCGTCGCAACCAGTGCGTTGCTTGTGGGATTGCTGGCCAGTGGCTGCGCACCCGATACGTCCAATAGTCCAGCCGCAAAAGTAGATGCCGCGCGCTTAACCGCCGCCGGGGCCGATGGCGACAATTGGATGAGCTATGGCCGCACCTATGACGAGCAGCGCTTTAGCCCACTCGATCAAATCAACCTGACCAATGTCTCTAAGCTCGCCCTTGCGTGGAGCCATGAATTCGATACCGATCGTGGCCATGAAGCCACGCCTATCGTCGTTGATGGCGTCATTTACACCACCACTTCGTGGTCGAAAGTCTCTGCCTTTGATGGCAAGACAGGCAAATTGTTGTGGGCTTATGATCCCAAAGTTCCGGGCGAAACAGCGCACAAGGCTTGTTGCGACGTGGTCAATCGCGGCGTGGCGGTTTGGGGCGGCAAGGTATTTGTCGGCTCTCTCGACGGCCGCTTGATCGCGCTCGACGCCCGCAATGGCAAGGAAATTTGGTCGAAAGTCACGGTCGATCAAGGCAAGTCTTACACGATCACGGGTGCACCGCGCGTCGTTAAGGGCAAAGTGCTGATCGGCAATGGCGGTGCCGAATATGGCGTGCGCGGCTATCTCAGTGCTTATGATGTTGAGACGGGTGAGATGGCTTGGCGCTTCTACACCACACCCAATCCCAAGGGTGAGGCTGACGGCGCGGCGTCCGACAAAATCCTGAAGGCAAAGGCTGATGGCACCTGGAGTGATGGCGCGTGGAAAGAATCGGGCGGTGGCGGCACCGTTTGGGACGCCATGGCATATGACCCTGAGCTAGACCTCCTCTATTTCGGCGTCGGCAATGGCTCGCCTTGGAACCACAAAATCCGCTCGGGCGGGAAGGGCGACAATCTGTTTGTCTCCTCCATCGTGGCGGTGAAGCCCGACACGGGTGTGTATGTTTGGCACTATCAAACCACGCCGGGGGATTCTTGGGATTTCACCGCGACCCAGCATTTGATGCTGGCGGAACTGCCGATTGGCGGCAAGCCGCGCAAAGTCATCATGCAGATCCCTAAAAACGGCTTCTTCTATGTGATTGATCGCGCGACGGGTGAGCTTCTGTCGGCCAATTCCTTATTCCCCATGCCCAAAGAAGCCGATGTGCCAGCTGGCATGCCTGTGCCTTGGGCGCATTCGGTTGATCTCAAGACCGGTCGTCCGAACGAGAACCCGTCGGCCCGCTATGCTAAAGCGCCCGCCTTGGTGTTCCCAGCCCCATTTGGCGTGCACAATTGGCACCCGATGGCGATGAGCCCGAAGGAAAATCTTGTCTATGTCCCGGCCATGCTGGTCCCGGCCGCCTCTGGCGATGAAGTGGGTCCTTACAAGCAAGTCGCAGGTGCGTGGAACACTGGCGTCAATATGAGTTTGGCGGCTCTGCCCGATGACGAGGGTCAGCGCAAGGGACTGCGCGCGATGCTGACTGGCATGTTAGTGGCTTGGGACCCAGTGGCAGGCAAGCCCCGCTGGATGGCACCGCGCAAATTCCCGTGGAACTCTGGCATCCTCGCCACGGCAGGCGGCCTTGTCTTCCAAGGCACGTCGGAAGGCTTCTTGGAAGCGTTTGATGCCGCAAGTGGCAAGCAGGTTTGGTCCTATGAAACCCAAAACGGCATCATTGCCCCACCCGTGACCTATCGGATTGATGGGGAGCAATATGTAGCTGTTATGGTTGGCTATGGTGGGGCGATTATTGCGGCCCCCTTGGCAGCACCAGATCGGCCAATCAGCCTTAAGGGCCGTTTGATGGTGTTCAAGCTAGGCGGCACGGCCACGGCAGCCAAATATGAGATGCCTGAAAAAGTCGCCCTTGATCTTTCTGCTACCACGGTGGCAGCCGATCCAAAGGCGGGCTTCGACCTTTATATGCGTCATTGCCAAGTCTGCCACGGCCATAGTGCCACAGGCGGCCTGTTACCTGATTTGCGTTATTCGCCCGCCATTCAAGATGCGGCGACGTGGAAGTCAATCGTATGGGATGGGGCCAATGCCAGCCGTGGCATGGTGTCCTTTAGTTCTTGGTTGAACCAAAAGGAGATCGAAGACATTCGTGCTTATGTGGTGCAACAGGCTAAGGTGCATTACACGCAACTAGGTACCGAAGCGAAAGCGGCTCCAACCAAATAGGGTTGACCTAGGGTGCGATGCAGGTCTTTTTGCACCCATGATGAAATCTGATTCTCCATCGAGTGCGTCGCGGATGCTGGTAGCAGCCGCTGCGATCATCGCAGGCCTTTATTGGTTTGCGGATCTGCTGACGCCCTTGGCATTGGCGATTTTCTTGTGGCTCACCATTGATGCGTTTGCGCAATCTCTCAGCAAGCGCATGGGCTTTTTGCCGCGCGCTGCGGCCGTGCCGGTTGCCATTCTGATCGTCTTCATCAGCCTTGCGGCGATTGTCGGCTTTGTCATTGAATATGCGGCGGTCTTTTCGCGCTCGCTGGGCGCCTATGAAATCCGCTTGGATGAGTTGATCCGCCAAGGCTATCAGCTGGCAAAAATGTCAGGTGCGCCGCCCACGGTTGGGCAATTGTTCGCTAACCTCAATCCGGGCGCGGTCCTGCGCGGCGTGGCGGATGCGCTGCAGAGCTTTGGTGGCCAAGCGCTGTTTGTCATCATTTATGTCGCCTGTTTGTTTGCGGCTCAAGCCAGCATGCCGGCTAAGCTTGAACAGATATTTAAGGACGAGAAAGAGCGCGGTCGCGCTACGAAAATCGGCAAAGCCATCGCGCGCTCTATGGAACAATATCTATGGGTGCAGACGATTACGGGCTTGATGATTGCAGTTGCAAGCTGGGCCTTGTTTGCCGTTGTTGGCCTCGAGAATGGCCTGTTCTGGGCCACAATTATCTTCGTGTTGAGCTACATTCCCGTCGTAGGTGGTGCCGCAGGCAGCTTGCTTCCAGCCATATTTGCACTGGTGCAATTCACAAGTCCCGTTCCTGCATTGGTGATTTTAGCCGGTACACAAGGGATTGGCTTCGTCGTCGGCAACATCATTCAGCCGCGTATGACAGGCGACAGCTTGAATATCTCAGTGCTAGTTGTGTTTCTGTCTTTGGTGTTCTGGGGCAAGCTTTGGGGCGGACCCGGCGCTTTCCTAGCGGTGCCCATGACGGTCATGTTGATGATTGTGCTGGCGCAGTTCCCGTCGACGCGCTGGATTGCCGTGATGCTGTCTAACAATGGCAATCCCGATTCCAATGTCGATCAAGACGAACCACCCCCGCCCGGTGCCGCTGCAACCAATCAGGGTGACGTTAATGAAGAAACCACAACTTCCAGCAATGATACGGTTTAAGCGGGCGTAAACCTGTCGTAAAAACCTGCCAAACTCTGTTCGGGTTATGAGCGGGACGTAAAATATCGCCTGCGGGACAGGCATGGGAGGATAGTGATGTCGGTAGACGCAACGGATCGGCGGATCTCACCAGATGATCTGATTTCAGCGGCGCTGGCCTTTTCAAGCTTTAAGTCAGGCGACCATCTCGAAGCGGCGGCTGAATCCTTCCTCACCCAAATTGCCCAAGATGCCACCGAAGACGATGTGCAGGGCCTTACGTCCGCCGACCTTGCCGCCTTGGCCGATGCGTTCTGGCGCTGGACTTCAAACAAACGGGCAGATGCGCAGGATATTCGCCTCATTGACGGCAAAGGTGCGCAAGGTCAGTCCCTCGGGCGCGACATACTCGAGATTTGCGGCCCGGATATGCCGTTTCTCGTCGACAGCGTCATGGGCGAAATCGGGGCCCAAGGCGTGGAAGTGCGCGCCATGTTTCATCCGATCGTGTCGCTCAGCCGCGACCCTGATGGGATGCGTCAAACAAGCGGCGTGCCGCTAACAGAATCCCTCATCCAAGTTCACTTGCCAGCTTTGCCCCCGTCCAAGCGCGATGCCATCCTGATGGGTGTGCGCGAAACTCTACAGGATGTGCGCCTATCGGTTGCCGATTATCAGGCCATGAAAAGCCGGATGAACAATGCGATCAAGGAATTGGCGGTGGCCAACACCAAGGCCACAGCAGATGAGATTGCCGAGTCCATCGCTTTCTTGAAGTGGTTAGCCGCTGATCACTTCGTATTCTTTGGCGTACGCTCGTATGATTATCCGCGCGACAAGAACGGGGCGTGGATCAAGGACGAGCCCGATATTCGCGAAGACCTAAACCTCGGTATTTTGCGCGATCCCTTACGCATGGTCTTGCGTCGCTTGAACGAGCCTTCAGTCCTAAGCGACGCCGTCCGCGCCTATATTGAAGAACCTCAGCCCATCATTGTCGCAAAGTCCAATTTGCGCTCACGCGTGCATCGTCGTACGGTGATGGACTATATTGGCGTCAAACGCTTTGGCGAAAATGGCGAAGTGCTGGGGGAAGAGCGGTTCGTCGGCCTGTTCACCGCCGAAGCCTATGACCAAATGGTCCGCGATGTGCCTTTATTGCGTGGCAAGACCGAGCGGGTGATTTCACGCGCGGGCCTCGTCCCCGGCAGCCATAATGATAAGCGCCTACGCAACATTGTGGAGAATTATCCCCGCGATGAATTGTTCCAAATCGAAGAAGAAGACTTGACGCGGATTGCTTTGGGCGTCCAACACCTGATGGACCGACCTCGCACAAAGGTCTTTGTGCGCCGTGATCGCTTTGACCGCTTCATGTCGATCTTGGTCTTTGTGCCGCGCGACCGCTATAATTCCGACGTTCGCGCGAAAATCGGCATCGCTTTAGCCGAAGCCTATGGCGGCAGGCTATCTGCCTTCTATCCCTTGTTCGGCGACGCGCCCTTGGCGCGCGTTCATTATGTGATCGGCGTAACGGCCAATCAGCATGCCAATCCCGATGTGGAGACCCTCGAAGGCCGCATCGCAGACATCACTCGCACGTGGGAAGATGGTGTTGAGGCCTTGGCAGAGGGCAAGTCACGGGCCTTCCAGCGCTATATTGCAGGCTTCCCGGCTGGCTATCGTGATGGCTTTGATGCCGCCGAAGCGCTGCGCGACATTGAAGAGCTCGAGCAAGTTCAAGGCGAAGATGTACGCGTGCGCGCGTATCGCCGCGACGATGATCACGAAACCGTCTTACGGGCCAAGCTTTATAAAATGGGCGATCCAACCGCCTTGTCCGCTGCTGTCCCTATCTTTGAGAGCATGGGCCTCTATGTGGTCAGCGAAACGCCGCATAAGATCAAGCGCACGATCGACGACAATGATGAACTCGTGTGGGTGCAAGATGTGTCGATGCGCACCGCCAATGGCCGCGCGCTCGACTTCAACGTGGTTGAAGGCTCGTTTGAGCAGGCCGTTTCTGCGATCTGGGCGGGGCGGGCAGAAAATGATGGGTTTAACCGCCTGATCCTGAAGCTTGGTGTCTCGTGGCGGGAAGCAGCCCTTGTTCGCGCGCTCGCCCGTTGGCGCGGGCAAACGGGCCTTGATCCATCCGAAGCGGTGCAGCAACAGGCCGTTGCCGAATATCCAGAAATCACGCGCGCCATTTTGAACCTATTCACCATCCGCTTTGATCCTGACTTCGGCGCTAAGAAAACACGCGAAACCGCCGCTAAGGCGGAAATGGCATCGATTTTGACCATGTTAGATGGCGTGCCCAGCTTAGATGCAGACCGCGTTTTGCGCCGTTTGGCGCAATTGGTCATGGCGATCCAGCGCACCAATTATTACCAGCCTGACGCATCTGGCGGGCATAAATCCTACATGAGCTTCAAGATCGCCACGCGTGAGATTGACGAAGTTCCCGATCCCAAGCCGTACCGCGAAATCTGGGTGTGGTCGCCACAAGTTGAAGGCGCGCACCTCCGCTTTGGCCCAGTTGCGCGCGGCGGCCTGCGCTGGTCGGATCGACGCGATGATTTCCGTACAGAAGTCTTGGGTCTGGTGAAGGCGCAACAGGTGAAGAATGCCGTGATTGTGCCCGTGGGCTCGAAAGGCGCGTTCTTCCCGAAAACCCTGCCGCGCGGCGGCAATCGCGACGAAATCCAAGCTGTCGCTATCGAGGCCTATAAGACTTTCCTGCGCGGTCTCTTGGACTTAACCGACAATATTGCCGGTGATGGTGGCATCGTGCCGCCGCGCCATGTGGTGCGTTGGGATCAGGATGACCCGTATCTGGTCGTGGCAGCGGACAAGGGCACGGCGACCTTCTCTGACATCGCTAATGGCATCAGTGCCGATTACGGCCATTGGTTGGGTGACGCGTTTGCCTCGGGTGGTTCGGTTGGGTACGACCATAAGAAGATGGGCATCACGGCCCGTGGCGGCTGGGAAGCCGTTAAGCGCCATTTCCGCGAGATGGGCCACGACACCCAGACCGAGCCCTTCACGGTCATCGGTGTTGGCGACATGTCGGGCGATGTGTTTGGCAATGGCATGCTCTTGTCTCAACAGATCAAACTGGTCGCCGCTTTTGATCATCGCGATATCTTTATCGATCCAAACCCAGATTTGGCCAAAAGCTTTGCAGAGCGGGCGCGCATGTTCGCTCTGCCGCGCTCGTCTTGGGCCGACTATAACCCCAGCCTGATTTCCGGGGGCGGTGGCGTGTTCTCGCGCAGCGCCAAGTCCATCCCGCTCTCGGCAGAGCTTAAAGCGCTGACCGGTCTAGAAGGCCAAGAGGCTTCGCCGACCGATATCATGCACGCGCTTCTAAAAGCGCCCTGCGACCTGATGTGGTTTGGTGGCATTGGCACCTATATGAAAGCCCAAGGCGAAAGCCACGCCGAGGTCGGCGATAAGGCCAATGATATCATCCGGGTGGATGGGCAGGCCTTGCGCTGTAAGGTGATTGGCGAAGGGGCTAATCTCGGCTTAACCCAGCGCGGCCGCATCGAAGCGGCGCAAGCTGGCGTACGCCTCAATACCGACGCGATCGACAACTCGGCAGGCGTCGATAGCTCTGACCATGAGGTCAATATCAAAATCCTATTGAACGGCCTTGTGCGGGCTGGCAGCATGACGGTTGAAGCCCGCGACGTCTTGTTGGCAGAGATGACTGATGACGTCGCCATCCATGTTCTGCGGCACAATTATGCCCAGACCTTGGCCATCAGCCTGCAGGAAGCCACAGCCCGCCAAGACCTTGATGCGCACGAGCGCTTTATGGAGCGGCTAGAGGCGTCTGGCCGCTTGGCGCGTAAAGTCGAATTCCTGCCCTCGACCGAAGAATTCCGTACCCGTCGCGCCAATCGCACCGGCCTTACCCGGCCAGAGCTTTCGGTGCTGACTGCTTATGGCAAGCTTGCTTTGTTTGACGATCTGATCGCGTCGGACGCGCCGGATGATCCATGGTTTGAAGAGACACTGGTGACCTATTTCCCGCCGGGCTGTCGCCAATTCAAGGACGCTATGGCCAATCACCGCTTGCGGCGGGAGATTATTGCCACAGTATTGTCCAACAAAATGGTCGATTTGGGTGGCGCGGCCTTCATGGACCGCGTACGCGAAAGTGCCGTGGCAGACACCGGCTCTATCGTGCGGGCTTTTGCTGCAGCCCGCGCCATTTTCGGCCTTGATGACGCGATTAATGCCGTCAATGCGCTCGACCTGAAAGTCCCTGCGTCGGTGCAATTGGATCTGATGATGGAGATTTTGACCGTCCTGCGCCGGCAAAGCTTCTGGCTCGCCCGCCGGGCTAGTCGCGGTGATGGGGCAGGGCTGCGGTCGGTTGGCGATCTGGTCTCGACTTATGCCACCGGCGTTCAAAGCTTGGCCAACATGATTTACGACGTGGTCTCGCCGTTCGAAAAAGCCCGCATCGAGGCGCGCAGCACGACGTTGAAGGCCGCCGGCGCACCCGAGGCCTTGGCGAAGTCCATCGCAGGCCTTCTGCCTTTGACCTCGGCAACCGATATTGTTGACATTGCTGCGGCTAAGAGCCTTCCGGTTGAAGCGGTCGCGCGCCTCTATCACGCCCTTGGGGCCGCTGTCGGTTTTGATGAAATCCGCGCTGCGGCGGGGCAAACCTCCACCCCCGACCATTGGGACCGCGTCGCAACCCGCCGCCTAATCGAAGAGTTTATGGGTGAGCAGGCGGGCCTAACCGCTTCGGTCTGCGACCATGCCCAAAAACTTGGCCAATCCGGCACCAATGCCGCCTGGGCCAAGGCCGTGGTGGAAAGCTGGTCTAAGCTAAACGAAGCCGAACTCCGGCGGACGAGCTCTGCCCTTGGCGAACTCCGCGCCAGCCAAGGCGGCTGGAGCTTCGCCAAACTCGCCATCGCCAATACGCAGTTGAAAGAATTGTCGGAGACCGCGCGGGCATAGGCTTGCGGGGGTAGGGAACATCAGTCTTGGCCCTAAGAGGCTGGGCCGATGGCGTGTCTGCTTTGCGCCAAGGGTTGCCGTTTGGGGCGGATTGGCGGTTTCTTGAAAGCGGACATTTAAAGGGCTGCAGGTAGGGTGCGTTCCGTGAGGAATGCACCACCTTGCGCACTGCGGCATTGGTTATAGTTTTTCACTTAGACAGCCTTTGCTGCAGGCACTGCCTACGCAAAGGCAGCGTTCGAGTTTGAGCGCGCAAGATGAGGCGTCAAGGGGTGAAATCGGCTTCGCCGACGCGCCAGAGGCGCGCCCCTTGACCCCGCATCTTGCGCAGACAGACTTGTCGGATGGCTTCAAGGCAAGCGAAGCGACGCATTGAACCGTTCCAAGTCATTTGGCCAAGGCCCCACATTGGCGATCTCAGGAATTGCTTGACCATGGTGCATTCCAAGGATGGAATGCACCCTACGGCGCGGCGCGCATTTCTGCTCCATTCATCCGTCGAAAGTAATTTCGTCTACTATCAGAGTCAAAAAATTCCGAGCATCTTGATCAAAGTGACTCCTCTTTAAGTGGAGGGGAACCCAATCTTGGTCACCGCTTATCCACGATAGTCCCACTGTTTGGCGTTTTGCCCGATACCTTGGCCGAAGGTGATTAAGTGACCGTTTGGATCACGCACCCAAAACTCGCGTTGACCATAGGGTTGGTCTTTTGGAGCGCCAAATCGATCAGATTGCAAGGTTTGAAGCGCTTCAGACATTTCAGCAAACAGCGTGTCGGCATCACGCACATCAATGTAGATGTGGACGGCCCGCCCTAGCATTGCCTCGCTCTCATCCAGTTCAAGCAGCCGCAAACCTACGCGCTCTCGCTCAAGATAGGCGTAACCACCACCGCTTACAAACAATCCAAAGCCCAACAGATCACGATAAAAGGCAATGCCCTCATCTAGATTCTTGGCACCCAAAAACGGGGTGACTTGCACGAAGTTGGTGGTCATAGACGGCCCCTAGCACTGCATCGTAATTCTGCATAACAAGCGCGTAGAAGGCAATTCGTTTTTGAGGATCGCGCACTTTCAGCGCGTGCCCCGCAGTATGCTTATATTTCGGGAAATTGCGCAAAACACGAGTCAAGACGGCCTTTGTTGCTGATCCTACTGCACATAAAGGCTGACCCCGCCCCGAAGTTTTCGCCATTCATTCGGAGCACTTGGTTGCCCTTGAACTTCCGCTTTCGGCGTTCACGCCCCCTTCAAACCAGACCCTCTCCTTTTGGCCAATAGTCGCCTCTTACCTGCCAATTGACTTGATCATCGATTCCGCCTTGATCTACATTCCACGTAAAGCGGGTGCAAAGAGACCAAGAAATGGTTGAAGTTCGAATCTTGACGTCCCGAGATATTGCGCTCTTCGATAAGGTCGCAGACGAGGTATTCGACAACCCAATCGACCCAGAACTTGCCTCGGCATTCTTAGCGGATCCGCGGCATCATATTGCCGTGGGGATCGACGACGGAGTTGTGGTCGGCTTTGCATCGGGCGTCGACTATATTCATCCCGATAAGCCCGCAGAGCTTTGGATCAATGAGGTCGGGGTTGCGCCAACCCACCAAGGGCGTGGAATTGGCAAGCGGATAGTTGCATGTCTTCTTGAGCATGGCGTATCGATTGGCTGTCGAACCGCGTGGGTTGTCACAGAGGCCGGAAATGCTGCAGCCAGAGCACTGTATGTTTCGGCGGGTGGCAGAATTGACGTTGAATTAGAGGATCCCAGCGGCCGGCCAGTGCTTTACCTATTTTCGGAGGATGCTTGAATGGATTTTGTAATCCAACCCGTTGGCTATGTGCTTGGAGGCAGAGCCGATCCGATAGACGATGATTGGGGAGCGAGCCGGTCGACCATCGAACTCAATTCTGCCCTCTTCACGCCTGAAGCATTGGCAGGGCTTGATGCATTCAGCCATGTGGAAATCATCTTTGTTTTTGACAAGGTTACTCCAGATAAGATTGAGAAAGGCGCTCGCCACCCGCGAGGGCGCCAAGACTGGCCCCTAACGGGCATTTTCGCGCAACGCGGCAAGAACAGACCCAACCGGCTTGGGGTAACGGTTTGCAAAATTCTATCGGTTGAAGGCACTTCGCTCCACGTCGAAGGTTTAGATGCGATTAGCGGGACCCCTGTGGTCGACATAAAGCCGGTCATGCGCGAGTTTCTGCCGCGCGGAGAAGTTCGCCAGCCCGAATGGGTTAGGGAATTGATGGCTGCTTATTGGCAAAGCTCAGACTAACGGCTTAAGGGCTATTTCTAAAGGTCGCGTGGCTTCTGAACGTCCGCTTTCGCCCCTTCGCGCGCCCAAAGCAGACCATCCGCTTTCGGCCAACATCAGTCATGCAAGCCTTTCCAAAGAGCGGCCAAAAGCAGACGGCCTTGACACCGTGGTGGTCTGGCAGAAATGGATGGAACGCAGCCATTCGCCTTTCGAGCGTTTCGGTGCTAGTGTTGCACTGGATGTTGCTCAAAGTAGTTATTGTGCTCTGTCGTGCCTTTGAAGCTGCTGATCTGCCCTTCTGGGTCGATGGCGGGTGGGGAGTCGACGCGCTCATTGGCAAACAAACGCGTCCGCATTCCGACCTAGATCTCGCGATACATCTTGGGGACTTACCGCGTTTCGAAAAGCTCCTTGGCTCGCTAGGCTATCATCCAAACAAGGACGATGGTGCCCGCGCATGGAACCCAGTTTTCACCCATCGTTCTAAAGGTTCGGTTGATCTGCATGGCTTTGTCTTAAACGCCGACGGGGTTGGGATACTCGGTGAACCAAGCGAGAATTCCGCCTATCCTGCTGGTTCGTTAAGTGGTGTTGGCGAACTTGATGGACTGCAAGTTCGCTGTATCACTGCACCTTTCGTCCTGATGTTTCGGAACGGCTTTGAACCTCGGCAAATCGACTATCAAGATGTTGCCAGACTTTGTGACTGTTTAGGCCTCGAACGCCCGAGCCGCTTTCAATAGTTTCGCCACTGCGGCGCATGCCGAAACCCCAGGAGTGGGAGGCTCTCCCCGCGCCCTTTGGGATCGACCTATAGGTCGACGGGACGGGGGGTGGGCTCTCCCCTCTCCCTCTGGGAGAGGGGACGGGGGTGAGGGCCTTACACTCACAGAACTTTGGTCAAGATTGCACAGCTTGTGCCAAAAAAGATCATGAGCTTTTGCGCCCGTAAGCCCTCACCCCTTACCCGTCGACCTATAGGTCGACCCCAGTAGGGAGAGGGGAGTGCGAATAGATAAAAACTTATCCCCCTCCCACCAAACCGCCCCTATCCTAAGCCCATCTCCAACGAGAGGGCGTTGTTGCTGCAGCGGTGACACCGGTTGGGGATGGGTAAGCGGGACTAGTCGGGGCAGACGTGGCTGCCTCGTGTTTTCATGAGGATTAGCTGTCCTCATGCCCGGTGTGCTCAAGACCGACTGCCGTGTGAAGCCGGAGGTCAAGTCTTTCACTAGGCTTGA
>VYKU01000041.1_pt1 | contig 72279 bp, 50 predicted proteins | sample 5114491 | NCBI WGS metagenome assembly VYKU01 (sample SAMN12291796, study PRJNA351875) | freshwater metagenome | isolation source: freshwater lake | place: USA: Michigan, Gull Lake | collected 2011-07-05 | reverse complement strand
GTGTGCGCGGGTATAAGGACGATCGGAACACGCCGGGGGTGGAGGGGACGAGCCGGCTGTCGCCGTATTTGGCGATTGGCGCGCTCTCGCCGCGGGAGTGTTTACGGCTGGCCTCGCAGGCGAACGGCGGGAGCCTTGATGGTGGGCAGGCCGGGTGCGCGTCCTGGATCAGCGAGGTGCTCTGGCGTGAGTTTTATAAGCACCTGCTCTGGGCGTTCCCGCGGCTGAGCAGGGGGCGTGCCTTCAAGCCGGCGACGGAGCGGATCGTCTGGAGCGACAACCGGGCGCACCTGCACGCGTGGCAGCAGGGGCTGACGGGGTTCCCGATCGTTGATGCCGGGTGCAGGCAGCTGCTCAAGACCGGGTGGATGCACAACCGCCTGCGGATGGTAACAGCGATGTTTTTGAGCAAGGACCTGTTCATCGACTGGCGCGAGGGTGAACGGCACTTCATGCGGCACCTTGTTGACGGCGACCTCTCGCAGAACAACGGGGGCTGGCAGTGGGCCGCGAGCACGGGGACCGATGCGGCGCCGTACTTTCGGATCTTCAACCCCGCGCTGCAGAGCGCGAAGTTTGATCCTGATGGGTCGTTCATCAAGGAGTTTGTGCCCGAGCTGCGGGGCGTGCCGGCCGAGTTCATACATGAGCCGCAGAGTGCGCCGATGCAGGTGCTGGCAAAGCTGGATTACCCCGCGCCGATCATCGACCGGGCCGAGAGCAAGGAGCGTGTGCTGGCGGCGTTTCGGGGCGTTGGAGACATCAGCGCGGGGTGAGTGGTGCGGGGAGAGCTTTACTCCAGAGGCCCGGAGGGCCCAGAGAGGCATTCACTCAGAGGACGGAGGGGCAGAGGTTTTCAGAGTGGTGATTGGGGTTGGCTTTGTCGGATGCCTTCGGCCCCAACGGGGCCGCGGGGTGTAGCCACGGGTGGAGCCCGTGCTTTTGCGGGCGCAACCCGTGGAATCACGGCACCCATGCGCCCCGCCCCTGCCGGGGCGGGGCGGGGCGCGGTTCTATCACGGATTCCACGGGTTGCGCTACGCTCCATTCGTGGCTACAGCCCGCAACCCCTTTGGGGTTGAAGAGGATGCAAGCCGCAACCCGTTTGGGGTTGAAGACGGTGTGAGCCATAACTGGCATTTGCTCCGCGTTCCTCCGCCAACCTCCACGCCCACCGCGAACCTCTTTTGTCAGGTTTTGAGCGGGTTTTTGCGGAACTTGGCGGGATCAACCCCACCCCTGCCCCTCCCCGCCAGGACGTCCTGGGGGAGGGGTTATGTATGTTCGTCGAGTTGGGGGTTAGTTTTCATGATTTCTTGCATGACGACGGTGGCGTAGGCGCCTGGGGGGAGGTCGAAGGCGAGGCGGATGTAGAGGCCGTGCTCGTCGCCACCTGCTTCGAGGTCGGTGTGGGTGATGGGCACGCGCAGTGGGCGTCGCTTGCCGGGGGCGTCGGCGGTGCGCATGGGCAGGTCGATGCGCTCGGGTGTGAGGTCGAGTGTGGCGAGCGCGGCGAGTTCTGCCTGATCGATGCCAAGGGCCGCGCGGGGCATAGCCGGGCCCCAGATCGGGCCGCTGGGGGCGATCTCGCCCTTGGCGAGCCGGCGGGCAACGTCCGGATCGGCAAGCTCGGCGTCGGTGATCGGGAAGACCGCGCCGTTGTCGTGCTTGTACGCCAGGTCGCCCGGGAGCAGTTGCGCAAGTGTGCCGGCGGAGAGGCGGCCTTCAAGTATGCGGTTGAAGATCGCCGACTGGGTCGCGGAGATATAAAAGCCGAGCGCGAGCGGGTCGATGCGTGCGCAGGCTTGCTTGGGCGAGCGCCCTTGTGCGAGTGCCCGGAGCAGGCGCTGCTCGGTGAGCATCGTGCGCGGCGTGGCCTCAAGCGCACCAGCAAAGTCACCTGCGGCGTAGCAGGCGCGGGCGTGGGTGTTGGCCTCGCTCAGGCCCGGGACCTCGGCGGGGCCGAGGATGAGGTCGAGTGCTTCTTGGTGCTGGCCCAGCAGCAGGGCGCGCCCGACGAGGTGGTTGTTGCCCAGCAGGCCAAAGCGTTGCGGGCCGACGCGGTTGGGCACGCCGAGGGCTTCGAGGCGGGCGAGGGTTTTTTTGGCGTCGAAGATCGCGCGGAGCGCGACGCCCCGAACTCGGATGGAGAAGCGGTTGCCGAGCAGGTGCCCCCGGCGGAGTTTGTTGCTGTGCAGGTCCGACCAGAGCACGGCGATGCGGTCATCCTTGATCGATGGGAAGTCTTCGGGGACCTTACCCGGCGCGTGGATGCTGACGACCTGTCGCGTGATGGCGTGCCGGTCCTTGAGGCCCGCATACCCGACGGCGGAGATGGGCACGCAGAAGTGCCGGGCGAGCATCTGGACCATGTTCTGGGTGCTCAGACCTTTTTTCTGGACGAAGAGGTAGATGTGCTCACCCTGCCCGCAGGGTTGATAGGCGGGTATTTCTTCGACGAGGAAGTCGTCATCGCGTTGTTTGAGCAGGCCGCCGATGCCTGGGAGGTCGTCGGTGAGATAGACGCCGGGCTGTGCGTGCGGGGAGAGGTCCTTAGCCGGGGTCATGGGGGAGGGTATGGGGGGAGTTTTACTCCAGAGGCCCCGAGGACCCAGAGGGAATCACTCAGAGAAGGGAGGTTTGGAGATAGAAATTCAGAGAAGAGGTTTAGTGGGAGTGGTCGATCTTGGGGGGAGATGGTCGCTGGCTGCGCTGTGGTAGCGTTTGCGGCAGGGGTTAGCGGAGGGAGTTCATCCACTTGTGCCAGCGCTGCACCAACTCCTCGGTGAAGACCGTGCCACACTCAGGGCAACGGGCGCCGGGGGCGACGGGTGTGCAGTAGCGGCAGAATGGGCAGATGTTGCCGTCGGCCGATCGGACCTGCTTTTTGAGCTTAGATTTGTAATAAAAGTCAATCACCATGAGGATGAGTGTCAATACTATAATCACCAATCCAACGTGGTCGGGTTCCACGCGCGGGAGATGATCCGTGATGCCTGTGAACCAGCCGTTTGCTAGGCACAGGCTGTGGGCGAGGATGAGGAACATCAAGCCGACGACGACGTAGGACAGAGGGCCGGAGAACATCCGCATATCTGACAGACTCCTGCTTATGTCTGGGTTGTGGAGGTGCGTCGAAGGTTATCTGCTGGATTTTATCCACTTGTGCCAGCGGCCTACCACTTCCTCAGAATAGATTGTTCCGCATTCAGGACACTGAGCGCCGGGCGCGACGTGAGTGGGGTAGTGGCATTTGGGGCAGATGTTGCCGTTCGCCGTCAAGGCCTGAGTTTTTAGCTTTGTTCTATTATGTTGCTCGATGCACGCAAGGATCATGAGGATCGCACCGCCCGCCTGCACGGCATGATCTACTCTAATTCCCGGGAGGAGGGTCGTGATACCCGATGGCCACCCATTGGCCAGGCAGATGCCGTAGGTAAGGGTAACCACCAGTAAGAAGGCTAGGACGTAGGACCAAGGACCTGGGGTGAACTTCCGCAGATGAACTCCTTTCTATTGCTGGACTGTTTTGGTGCAGCGATTGCGCACTGCAGGCCCTTGCGGGTGCCCGGGTTTCAATCGACGCGCGGTCGGATGGTGCGGATGGTTGCGCCCAGGGCCTGCATCGCGTGGATGACCAGGGGGTTCTGGGCCTCGGCGTCGAGGGCGGCGCGGTCGGGTGCCGGGGGTGGGGGTGATACTGGCGATGGTGCGGGGGTGGTGGTTGGGGCGTCGGCCTGCGCGCCTGGTGGCAACGGTGCGCGGACGAGGCGGGGGTGCTCGGTGGTTGGCAGCGGCTGGAGCAGCACGGCGACGGGGTGCCCCAGAACGCGGGCGAGGAGGGGTTGGACGTGGGCCAGGGCAAGCTCGGCGGCGATCTTGTTGCGCGGCGCGTGCCCCAGTACTGCACGCTGCGGGGAGAGCGAGACGAGTTCGAGTTTTTCGAGTTGTGCGCTGAGCCGATCGTTGTCGCCCGCGGCGGCGAGGAGCTCGGCCCAGACTTGAGCCGGGGATGCGTGGGGGGTGGCGCAGGGGATCGCCGTCGGGGTCGGTGGTGTAGTGGGTGTGGGAACCTGTGCGCGTGCGGGGGTGTGCACGGGCGGGGGTTTGGTTCGGGCGGGGGTGGAGGTTGCGAGGTGGCGGCCGAGCGCGGGGGTGGCGGCTCGGTCGCCTCTATGGTTTTTTTGGGCGGGGTGCTCCCGGCGCGGTGGCGGTTGGGCTTGCGGTGGTGGCCAGGGCCAGGGCGGTAACGTCGGCGAGTTTTTCGGTCATCGCCAGGCGGACGACCGCCGCGTCCACGAGCGCGCGCGGGAAGGAGGAGAGTTTGGCCCGCGCGGCGACGCTCTCGACGAGGGCGATCATGTGCACCAGGCCTGCCGGGTCAAAGCGTGCGGCCTGCTGGGTGGCCTGGGCGCGCCAGTCGCCCGAGAGATCGACCAGGTCGGTCTGCTCGCCACACGCGGCCAGCACCATCAGGTCGCGCAGGTGGTCGGCCAGCGTGGACATCAACTGGTCGATGCTGGTGCCCTTAGAGAGGAGTTCGGCGGTGCGCTCCAGCGCGCCTGCGGCGTCGGCGGCGGCGAGGGAATCGACCAGTTGGACGATCAGTTCCCGCTCGGGCAGGCCGAGGAGGCGTTCGAGCATCGAGGTGGTGAGCTTCTTGTCCCCCGAGGCGAGGAGGCGGTCGAGCAGGCTCAGCGCGTCGCGCATGCTCCCGTTGCCCAGGCGTGCGACGGCCAGCAGCAGGTCAGGCTCGGCGTCGATGCCCTCGCCCTTGATGACCTCACCGAGGTGCGTGGCGATCATCGCTGGGGGGATGTTGCGGAAGTCATAGCGCTGGCAGCGCGACTGGATCGTCGCGGGGACCTTGTGCGTCTCGGTGGTGCAGAGGATGAAGACGACGTGCTCGGGGGGCTCTTCCATCGTCTTGAGCAACGCGTTGAAGGCGTTGATCGAGAGCATGTGGACCTCGTCGATGATGTAGATTTTTCGCCGGCCGCGGAGTGGGCGGTAAACGCTGTTGGCGATGAGCTCGCGTGCGTCGTCGACGCTGTTGTTGCTGGCGGCGTCGATCTCGATGACGTCGGTGTCCTGCCCGCTGAGGATGGCCTTGCGGAGGGCGGGGTCGCCGTCGGGGTTGTTGAGCAGGTCGGCAAAGAGGCGTGCGCTGGAGGTTTTGCCCACGCCCCGCGTGCCGGTGAAGAGGTAGGCGTGCCCGACGCGCCCGAGTTTGACGGCGCTGGTGAGCGTCTTGACGATGGCCTCTTGCCCGACGAGGTCGGTGAAGGTCTGCGAACGGTACTTGCGGGCCAGGGCGAGGTACGCCATATGCGGCAGGGTAGCGAGGGCCGGGGGGTATAGAAATGGTGTGGGTGCTTGGGTTCTCGGGCGTTGTACGGGTGGTTTTGATTCTCGGCAGACGTGAAACCCGGCATTATGCGGTTGGCGGGGGTGCCGGCGTGTTGTACACTCAGGGTGCATGTTTGCTGGGCCGAAGTTGGGCAGCAGTGGGTTGGTTCGGGCTGGATTGGTTGGGGCGTAGGAACTTGACGGCGATTGGTGCCGTAGGAGTCGGTGTGTGGTCTTGACCCGTCTGCGGGCGGCTTTGTTTGCGCGGCAATGGAGGTATGCGTTATGCGTGTGTGCGACAAGAGAACTTCAGCCGCGGTGCTGCATGTGTTTGCGGGCCTTGCCCGTGGGGCGTTCATTGGCGGGGCTTTGGCCTGTGCGCCCGTGGCGCTTGGGCAGGACTCGGTTGCGAGCGCGCCCGGGTTGCCCGGCGACGCGACCTCTGCGTACGCGGCGGGGACGGGCTCGACGGCCGAGCAGGTGAACAACTATGTGGTGGACCTGACAGAGTTTCGCTCATCGTGGGGGCAGCGGTATGTCATGGGTCCGGTGGCCAAGGCCTCGCTGAGCCAGCAGAGCACGTTCTTCAACCACCTCATCGCCAGCACGACTGTCAGCAGCACGCTCTCGCCGGTGCAGGCGTTGGCGCGGTCGAGTTACGCGGTGTGGACCACGCCGGGGGCGGGTGTGAACGCGACGCGGAATAGTGCGCCGGGGTCGGTGAGCGGCGTGGGGTTGCAGGCGCAGCAGTTGACGGCTGGGTTCTTGGAGTTTGGCCCCGGTGCGAACAACATCTGGGGGGACAGCGACGACGAGAACAACATCATCGCGGCGGTGGTAGGCGTTCGGCCACGCTTGCCGGACCGGGTGTATGTCTCGCGCGTCGTCGCGGCGAGCAACCGTACCTCGGCGGGCAACGCCAACGCGACGCTGGGGCTGGGCACGGCCGACAGCGCGGGGAATGTGCACTTTTCAGGTGATGGCTTTGGTATGAGCCTGGGCGCCAACCCGATCAGCAACAAAAAGCTCTTCCGCGTGCCGGCGTTGTCGCGGAGTGCTTCGGCGGTCAACGCGATTTCGGAGTCGGGTGGGACCGACGCGTCGACGCGTGTGCTCAGCTCGATTACGACGACCGAGACGGTGCCGGGGATCGTGCCATCACAGCTCGGTACGCGCCCGGTGATGATCGCGGCGGACCTGGCGAACAACTACCAGAGCGAGGCGACGGCCAACGGCACGAGCCTGACAAACACGCAGACGCACCTGCCAACGGGCGCGAGCGGGCGCGGGAGCCTGGGCTTCTCGCCGTATGTATTCGGTGGCTTCACGGGCGGCGGAACGCCTGTGGGAACCGCGGCAATCATGGCCCGCAACACGGGCACGACCAAGACGCGCTCCCTGGCGGCGTGGGGGGTGGCCAGCAACGGTGCCGTCGCGGGGCGCACGCTTGTCGAGATGCCCTCGTCGGCGGGTGTGTTGATCGACCGGGATGACGCATTTGATCCGTCGGCCGCGTTTGGGTCGTTGGAGAATCAGGAGTTTACGAACTATCAATCGCAAGCGGTCTATCGCGGCGCATCGGGGCCGGTGGCTGTAACGGTGTTGGCGAACGGGGACCTGCTGCTGGCGGCGACCGTGGCGAGTACGGGTACGGGCGCGGCGGTGCCGCAGGGGATGAACAACTACATCGCCGTGGCGCGGACCACACCGGGGAACGTCGGCAGTGCGACGTGGTCGATCGCGGCGCACACGGGCAACGCCGTGGGTGCTGCGGGGGGGCTTTCCAAGGCGGTCTTCGGCGACAATGGCCTTGACGGTCTGCCCGGCACGGGGGATGCGGGCGAGGGGGACAACCAGGTGGACGCAACGCCGATCGGGTTTATCGCGCTAGCCAGCGAAGTCTTCCCGGGGGCAACGAGCGGGCCTTCAATCTCGGCGCCGGCGTTCGACAGCGCGGGGAACGTGTATTTCACCGCGACGGTGCAGCTGCGCGACGCGGTGCAGGCGCGGGGGACGGTCGCGCTGCTTCGTGCAAACTTTGACCCGGCAAGCAATGCCTATCGGCTGGAGATGCTCGCGGAGGTCGGCAGGACGATCGCCGGTCGCAACAGCGGACGGAACTACCAGATCGAGTTCATGTCCGTCGCCGACGCCGACAGCATTGATTCGGGCACGACGTGGTCGAGCAGCACGGTGCAGCAGCCCCTGGCGGGGGTGGACCGTGCGACGGTTGGGTATGGGTCGCCGCTCTCTCTGGGCGGGGCTGTGTTCCGGGCCAAGATCATCTATGACACCAACAACGACGGGGTTTATAGCGACCCATCCGGTGGCGTCGGTGGTAGCGACGAGGCGTACAACGTGCTGATGCTGATGCTGCCCCGCAGGGCCCTGGCGGACATCGCCGGGCCTGGGCAGTCGCCAAGCCCGGACAACCAGTACACGGCCGACGACATCATCGTGTTCCTCAACGCTTTCTTTGCCGGGAACCTGCCGGTGGCGGATATCGCCGGGCCCGGGCAGAGCCTCGGCGGCGACGGGGACCTGACAGCCGACGATATAATTGTGTTCTTGAACGCCTTTTTCAGCGGGCAGTGATGCCCGCGTGATGTGTTGCGTTTAGGTACCCCGAATCGGGTAACCCGGATTTGTGTACCCCGGATCTCCGAGCCGGGGGTCTTGAAGAGGGAGATGCCCGCCCCGGAGTTTCGGGTTACCCAAAGGCGGGGTACTGGGGGTTGGTGTGCAGAGTTTGCAGTCAAGAGTTAGGAAGAAAGAGATTATGAAGAAAGTCGTACGGAACATACTGGTATCACTCCTGCTTGCATCGGGCGCGCCGTGTGCGCTCGGGCAGCTGCGTGTGGCGCAGTGGAACATCACCAACTATTCCACGGGCCGGATCAACGAGTTTCAGACGGCGATCTATGGCGTCGTACCCGCGACGCTGCCCGGGGGCGGGCCATACCTCAACGCGGGCAAGAGCATGTCCCCTGACGTGATCGTGGTGCAGGAGATTTCCTCGAACGCCGCGCTGGTGAATTTCCGCAACATCCTCAACACCGCGCCGGGAAGCCCTGGGGACTGGCAGCAGGTTACCTTTGTCGTCAGCACCGACTCAGAGGGTTCGATGTTCTACCGCAGCAGCAAGGTGCAGTTGGTGCAGGACACGACGGTGATCTCGGTGGGCGCTAACGACTCCGACGGGCTGCCGCCGCACCTGCCGCCCAGGGACACTCAGAGGTGGATCGTCCGCCTGGTGGGGTACCCTGATTCCCCGGCCACGCGGATCGCGCTCTACAGCTCGCACATGAAGTCGGGCAGTGGCGCAGATGAACTGCGCCGGGCGACGGAGGGGCAGCGGATCGCCACCAATGTCAACGGGCTGAGCACCGAGACGGTCGCGGGCCTCAAACCCGCGGCGGCCAACGCGATCCTCGGCGGAGACTTCAACACGCCCTCCTCAAACGACGAAGGGTACAAGGCCCTCGTCGGCCCCAACCCAAGCGTCCCCACCGGGCCGCTCTTTGACCCGATCATGTCCCCCGGCACCTGGAGCGGCAACAGCTCTAGCACCTTCCGCATGCTCTACACGCAGGACCCGGCCAATATCACGAGCCTGCCGAACGCGCAGATGGACGACCGCTTTGACTTCCTGATGCTCAACGCCGCCCTGCGCAACGGAACAGGGCTGGACTACATCGGGAGCCTCACGACGCCGTGGAACCTGAACACCTTCGCGGACCCGAACCACTCGTACCGGAGTTGGGGCGTCGACGGGCAGTCGGTCAACGCGCCGATGCGGATAACGGACAACCTTGCCGTGGGGCCGACGATCGCGCTGGCGCTGGCCAACAGCGCGCCCAACGGCGGGCACCTGCCGGTCTTTTTGGACCTGCGCGTGCCGGCAAAGATCGGTCTGAGCACCCTGGACATCGACTTTGGCAGCGTGCCGATCAACAGCGTGCAGGCGCGGACGTTCACCGTCAGCAACACCGGCGACGTGGCGCTGTGGACAGCCAGCGGGATCGCGAGCTTGACCTACACGATGCCTACTGCGGCGGCGCCCTTCTCGATCACCCCGAGCGGGACGCTGAGCGATGCCGCGGGCGGGGGCGTGAACACGCACACGGTGTCGCTGAACACCAGCGCGCCCGGCGCAGTGGTGCGGACGATCACGATCCCCAACGGCTCGGTGGACACGCCGAGCGTGGTGGTTACGCTGCGTGGCACGGTGGTGGGCGTCGCGGCGTGCGGGCCGAGCGACGTGGCCGGGCCTGGGCAGAGCGTCGGCAGCGACGGCTCACTGACGGCCGACGACATCATCGTGTTCTTGAACTGGTTCTTCGCCGGCAACACGCGGGCGGACGTTGCCGGGCCTGGTCAGAGCACCACGCCCGACACCCACTTCACCGCCGACGACATCATTGTCTTCCTCAACCGCTTCTTTGCGGGGTGCTAGGGGAGGGGTTGGGTGTTCGGGGTAAGAGGTTAGGGGTTAGGGGTCAGGGCTGAGGGTGGGGGGGTCAATGCCCCCAAAATCGGTCGGTGAGAATTTTACAAGAACCTGCAACCGGACGCCCCTTTCTATCGCATCGACTCTGGCGTGTGGTGGTGCGGCGTCAAGCCTGGCCCGGCCGGGTTTTATCGCCGAGCATCACGACGTGCGTCCGCTCGGCCTGGGTAGCCGTGTATACGTGGGCGTTGTAGTTGATGGCAAGTACAATCGTGTGAGGGGTCCTCAAACTTGTGGAGAAACTTATGATTCAGTGCGCCGATCGTCGCTCAGCACGCCGTTTTGCAGGCGTTCGGGCAAACCAAATCACCTTTCTGGCCTCCCTTCTGGCGTGCCTGCTGCACGTGCTGCTGCCGACGGACTTGGTCAGGGCGCAGTGCACGCCGGGGTGGTTGCCGGGTGGGGGCCTGCCGGGTGTGGCTGGCGCAAGCTTTGCCGTGGCTGTCCTGCCCGGTGGGGACATGATCGTGGGGGGTTCGTTCGATACTGCCGGGGGCGTGCAGGCGGACAGCATTGCCCGCTACAACCCGGCAACTGGCGCGTGGTCCGCGCTCGGGAGAGGGGTGAGCGGCTGGGTTTATGCCGTGGCGGCCCTTCCCAACGGCGATCTGATCGTGGGCGGAAGCTTCACCTATGCCGGCTCTCTGCTGGTGAACAACATCGCCCGCTACAACCCGGCCACGGGCGTCTGGTCGGCACTCGGCAGCGGGATGGACAACTCCGTCTACGACTTGGCCGTCCTGCCCAGTGGCGACGTGATCGTGGGCGGTTACTTCACCACCGCAGGGGGCGTGGCGGCGTTCAGGATCGCCCGGTACAACCCCGCCACGGGCGTGTGGTCCCCACTGGGCAGCGGCGTGAACGGGGCGACCTCCAACGTGCAATCCTTGGCGATCCTGCCCGATGGAGACCTGATCGTCGGGGGCCGCTTTGACCTCGCCGGGGACCTGCCGGCAAACAACATCGCCCGGTACAACCCGGCAACGGAAGCCTGGTCGGCACTGGGAAGCGGGGTGAGTGGTGTGACCGGGGCGTACAGCTCGGTCAACGCCTTGGCCGTGCTGCCCGGTGGCGACGTGGTCGTTGGAGGAAGTTTCACCACCGCTGGTGGCTTACCAGCCAACCGTATCGCCCGCTACAACCCGGCTTCGGGAGAGTGGTCAGCCCTGGGCAGCGGGGTGAACGGGGTAAGCGCGACGATCAACCCCTCCGTGTACGATTTAGCCGTACTGCCCGGTGGAGACGTCATCGTCGGCGGCCCCTTCACTACTGCCGGGGGATTGCCGGCGAGCAATATCGCTCGCTACGACCCGGTTACAGGCTCGTGGTCGGCTTTGGGGGGCGGGATTATTGGGCAGTATGGCGCCGTCTACGTCTTGGCTGCCCTGCCCGGCGGAGAGGTCATCGCGGGCGGCCCCTTCACTGCTGCCGGGGGCGCGCCTGCAAACGGGATCGCCCGGCACAACCCGGCCGAGGGCACCTGGTCGGCACTGGGGGGCGGGGTGGGCCTGCCCAACTTTAACTCCAGAGTTACGTCCTTGATGGTCCTGCCGGGGGGAGATGTGATCGCCGGGGGGGAGTTCTCCGTCGCCGGGGGAGACTTCGCAAACAGAATCGTCCGCTTGAACGGCTCGGCTTTCTCCCCGCTCGGCACGGGGATGGGCGGCAGTTTCTCGACTGTCCGCGCTTTCACAACCCTCCCCAACGGCGACATTATCGCCGGCGGCTCCTTCGGCACCGCTGGCGGGGTTACCGTCAACAACATCGCCCGATGGAACGGCTCAACCTGGTCACCACTCGGCACAGGGTTGAGCGGCAGCGACGGCGTCCACGCCCTTACGACCCTTCCCAACGGGGACCTCATCGCAGGGGGGAGTTTCCGTGCCGCTGGTGAGGTGACCCTCTACGGCATCGCCCGCTGGAATGGATCGGCATGGTCCAGGCTTGGCACCGGGGTGGGCATCGTCGGCACCGTCTACGCCCTGACCACCCTGCCCAACGGCGACCTCATCGCCGGCGGTCAGTTTTCGTTTACCACCGCCGGCGGGGCGTGGGTGTGGAACATTGCCCGATGGGACGGATCGACATGGTCCCCGCTCGGCACAGGGGTGAGCCAAGTTGGTAGCGTCGTTGCTCTCAAGACCCTCCCCAACGGCGACCTCATCGCCGGCGGCCGAACAGCCATCACTGGCGTAGCGGGCACAAGCTACATCGCCCGGTGGAACGGCTCGGCATGGTCCGCACTCGGCACGGGGTTGGGCGGCGGCAATAACCCGGGTGTCCAGTCTATGACCACCCTCCCCAACGGCGACCTCATCGTCGGCGGCGACTTCACAACCGCCGGCGGGGTTCCCGTCAGCAAGATCGCCCGCTGGAACGGCTCGGCATGGTCCGCACTCGGCACAGGGCTAACCGGTACTGTCTATACAGTCAATATCTCAGCACTCGCAACACTCCCCAACGGCGACCTCATCGCAGGCGGCACCTTCACCACCGCCGGCGGCAACCCCTCCGCCTACTTCGCCCGCTACACCTTCGGCAGCCCCGCCGACGTCGCTGGGCCCGGCCAATCCCCCGGCAGCGACAACGCCCTCACCGCCGACGACATCATCGTCTACCTGAACTGGCTCTTTGCCAGCGACACGCGGGCCGACGTTGCCGGGCCTGGTCAGAGCACCACGCCCGACACCCAATTCACCGCCGACGACATCATCGTCTTCCTCAACCGCTTCTTTGCGGGGTGCTAGGGGGAGGGGTTAGGGGCTAGGTGTTTGGTTTTTGGGTCAGGCCCGAAGGTTGCTCGACACTTATCCCTTGGCCGTGGTCCTTGGCGGTTCGTGGTTCACCGGGCCGATCCAGCGTTCGTAGTGCTGCTGGAGGTCCTTGGCGATCGCGCTGGCGTTCAGGCCTCTGCCGGCGTAGTCGATCGGGGGCATGAACTCGATCACACTCCGGCTCGGCGTCAGCAGGCTGGCGTACGCGCTCTCGCAGATCGGCGACCTCCTGAGAACCACCGGCAGCACCAACGCGCCGCTCCGCGAGATCAGCAGCCCCACGCCCGGCTGGAAGGGATAAATCTCGCCGATGTGCCGGCACAACCTCCCTTCCGGGAAAATCCCCAGCACGCCCCCACTGCCCAGGTGCCCCAACGCCTCGCGAACGCCGACGAGGTCGCGGTTTTCTGACTCCCGGCTGACGAAGATCAACTGCCCAAACTCGTACGCCCACTCCAGCCCGGGCATCTTCATGTCCCAGGCCATGATCCACCGGATAAAAAACGGCACCCCCGCCGAGACGAGCAGGCCATCCACACCCGCCTTGTGGTTGCTCACGACGATCAACGCCCGGCCGGGCGTGCGGGCCATCGCCAGGCGGACGTTGGCTGTGCCGAGCACGCCCAGACCATGAAAGACCCGGCAGTAGAGCCTGTTGGCCAACTCGACAGGTCCGCTGGCAGGCCAGCTTGGGCGGGTGTCAACGCGACGAGCCGCCGCCGAGAGCGCGATGAGGAGCACCCAGAACGCACCCAGGATGAATATCCACGTTGTCATGGAGGGAAAGGCCGATCGAGCGATATAGGTTAGTATGTGCAAACCTGGTTGACAACCACTCCAATGGGGGATTGCAGGCGGGTACTTTCGATGGCCTTGACCACCCCGTCGGCGTTGGTCTCTCTGCTCGGCACGCACGGTGCCGGGCTGGGCCAAGGTCAGTTCCTCGCGATCCCCGGCATCTCGGACAATCCTGGATTAAACAGCAATGTCTCCGTCCCCAGCGGCTTCGACGGGTTGTGCAGCACCCGCGTCAGCGCGGACGGCCAGGTGGTTGCCACGATGCTCTTGCGGCCCGGGTTGGTGGGTTTATCGAGCCTCGTGGCGGTCGGTGGAGCCAGGCGACGGGGACGGTCGCCATCTTGCCTTAATTGTCGTCGGCCAAGCGCAACGGCACACCTTTGGTGCGCACCTCTCTGGGCGGGCGTGGTTGGTGGGCCAGCGGAGGTGCTCGCGGCGAACTAATCCACCACGACACCATAACGACCACGGCCCGAGCGTGTGCCCGGGCCGTGGAGGGTTGAAATGAGGTTGTACGGTCAGAGTCGAGCGAACTCAGCGGCGACGACGACGGGCGGCGAGCAGGCCGCCGAGGCCCAGGACCGCGGCCGCGCCGGGGGCGGGGACCTGAACGACACGGAAGCCGAGGAACTGGTCCTCCCTGGTTGTGAATTCATAGCCCTCGTAGTCGGCCGCCAGAGAGTTTTTGCTGCTGGGGGCACTGCCGCCTCTAAAGTTACGGAGGTTGAAGTCGGCCCCTTCGGTGATGTCGGCCCCTTCGGTCCACTCAGCGACGTTCCCGCCCATATCGAACGTGCCGTAGAAGTTCGGCGCAAAAGAGCCGACCGGCCTGAGGCTTCTGGAGGAGGAGTCGAAGTACGCCTGCGACGTGTTGATCGTGTTGCTCGACGTGGGGTAGAGCCAGTAGTGGTCGCTGTCACCGCCTTGGGCAGCGGGCTGATGGTACGCGGCCTTGTACCACTCGTCTTGGCCGGGCGCTTGGCTGGGCAACGCCCACTGCCAGCCCGCGTTGCGGGTGATGGTGTTGGCGCTGATGCCGCCGGGGGTCAGGGTGTACGCACCGGTCTCGGTGTCTCCGTTACCCTGGCCGTTGTGCAGCCAGTTGGCGAAGCGGGTCGCATCCCAGAAGGAGACGAAGTTCACCGGGTTGTTCTCGCGACCTGGGATAGCGCTGTACGTGTACGACCCCGCCGAGCCCGAGCGTCTGATGCCGCCAACGTCGGTGCCCATGAACGTGTTGTACAGCTTGTGGGTATCTGTCGCGGCCTTGGCGTTGAGGAACGCGGCGTACTGCGCATTGGTGACCTCGGTGGTCCCAATGTTATACACATAGTTCACCGTCCCAAATCCCGTCAGCGGGTCCGCGGCGTTGCGGATGTTGCCGATGGTAACGGTGGGGATGGTGATGGAGGCCGAGGCGGTGGAAACCGCCAAGCCAGTAAGGGCCACATATGCGGCCACGCTTGTAAAGGACTTCATAGACACGTCTCTCTCCTCTGCCGCTTTTATGCGGCTTTGTTGCTAGCGGCTCGTGCTCGGCAACGGCCGAACACTTGGGAAATCCGCTATCATTTTTAGTATATCACACCCTCCCATCTCGTCAACCCAAATTCCGTGAAGATTGTACCTTGATAAGATGGGCAACCCTGGACGGCACGGGTGGTTCCCCGAGTTACGCACACCCCGGTTTACCGGGTGCAATTGTGCGGCTGAGGGTCTCGAAAGTCTCGGTTTTCGACCCTCTGACCTGCCCGTCGCAGGCGACGGGGACGGTCGCCATCTTGCCGTAATTGTCGTCGGCCAAGCGCAACGGCACACCTTTGGTGCGCACCTCTCTGGGCGGGCGTGGTTGGTGGGCCAGCGGAGGTGCTCGCGGCGAACTAATCCACCACGGCACCATGAACGACCACGGCCCGAGCGTGTGCCCGGGCCGTGGAGGGTTGAAATGAGGTTGTACGGTCAGAGTCGCGCGAACTCAGCGGCGGCGACGACGTGCCGCGAGCAGGCCGCCGAGGCCCAGCAGCGCGGCCGCGCCGGGGGTGGGGACCTGAACGACACGGAAGCCGCGGGTCTCCGACTCAGTTGTCGGCACTAGGTTGGAGCGATTTTCAGATCGCAGATTAAATCCGTTTGTATTCGCTGTGAACATGCCGCCTCGCAACCCTCGACGCTCACCAATGATCGTGTCATTCATTTCCCAGACATTGCCGCCCATGTCGAACGTGCCGTAGAAGTTCGCCGCGTACGTGCCGACGGGGGTGGTGTTGCCGATCACGTTGCCGAAGTTCGCCGTCACGCCAGCCACAGGCCTGGAGTTGCTCGACGTGGGGTAGAGCCAGTAGTCATCGCTGTCGCCGCCCGCGCTTGCGGGCTGGTGGAACGCGGCCTTGTACCACTCGTCCTCGCTGGTGACGGCCCACTGCCAGCCCGCATTGCGGGTGATGGTGTTGGCGCTGATGCCGTCGGGGGTCAGCGTGTACGCGCCGGTCTCGGTGTCGCCGCTGCCCTGGCCGTTGTGCAGCCAGTTGGCAAAGCGGGTCGCATCCCAGAACGAGACGAAGTTGACCGGGTTGTTTTCGCGTCCACTGACCGTGCTGTAGGAGTACGAGCCGTCGGAGCCTGAGCGGGTGATGCCGCCGAACGTCCCGGCCATGTTCGTGTTGTACAGGGCGAACGGGTCCGACGCGGCCCTGGCGTTCAGGAACGCCGCGTACTGAGCGTTGGTCACCTCGGTCTGCCCGATGTTGTAGGTGTACGCCACTGAACCAAACAACCCGCCCGTGAGCGGGTCCGGGGCGTTGCCGGCGTTGCCGATGGCAACGGTGGGGATGGTGATGGAGGCCGAGGCAGTGCAAACCGCCAAGCCAGTAAGGGCCACGCAAGCGGCCACGCTTGTAAAGGACTTCATGGACACGTATCTCTCCTCTGCCGCGTTTATGCGGCATTATTCCTAGCGGCTCGTGCACGGCATCGGCCGAACACTCAGAAATCCGCTCTCATTTTCAGTATACCACGTCCTCCCCTCTCGTCAACCTGAAATCTGTGAAGATTGTCCCTTGATAAGATGGGCAACCCTGGACGGCACGGGTGGTTCCCCGAGTTACGCACACCCCGGTTTACCTGGTGCGATTGTGCGGCTGAGGGTCTCGAACGTCTCGGTTTTCGGCCCTCTGACCTGCCCGCCGCATCGGTGGCGTGCGATTCTGACTGTTGCAAGACGGCGTCGCAGAACTCCCGGCGATGCATCACGCCTCAAGCACCGCCGGTGCCCGTCGGCATCCTCAAACTCGACACACCTTGCACAACCGCTTGGACCAGCACTTGCGCAAGCGAGCGTCCGATTAGGTCATTGCCCGTCATCGTCCGGCCGTTGGCCCCAATCCGACCGTCCCCGCCAGCGTCGGAAGAACTCGCGGATTCTGCGGGGCCAGATTGAAGGTGGGTCAACGAAAAACCCGACGGTGTCCTCGTGTGGCATCGGCGGCAGACAAAGCGGGCGTGGAGGATGGAACTTCCCACATTCAGCTTGGTGCACTTGGGGCACCCCCGACGCCAACGTCCGAACAATGGGAGGGTGTTTTGCGTAAAAAAACACCAAAGATGTGTGTTTTTTTTGCATTTCCATTAAAAATTTGCTATTTTGATGATGCTGGTGCGCGTAACTTTACAGTGTTTTTACCTGCGTATTTCACCCTAACCAGGAATAGGTCAATATGAAGCACTCAAAGATTCTGTCTCTCATCGCCGTGGCTGGCCTGGCAACGAGCCTCTCGGCTGCACCTCGTGAGAGCGTTACGTTCACGATGGTCCCCTCGCAGGGGTTGATCAGCGACGCGGATACGACCACGCTGACGGCCACTTTCGCCGGCGGCGACGGTGCCGGGGCGTATAACGCGACGTACCTGACGGTTTCGGGGAGCATCACCAAGTTGATCGATGCCACGCAGCACAGTGAGGCGGCGATCCTCATCACGCCCCCCTCGGGCGAGCCGTTCATCTGCAGGCCGATGACCACCAGCGGAGTCGGCAGTGGGACTATTGCCCCCGGGTCGTATGTCATCCCGGTCGGTTCGTTTACCACCGGGGGTGAGTGGTCGTTTCGGTTCTTTGAGCTGCAAAATGACTTGGGCAATGCGGTCGACGCGAGGTGGAACACGATCACCTTCGCACTGGACGACGGCGCGCCCCCAACGGGTGCCAACCCTGGCCCGCAGCAGAACATCACGCTAACGAATGTCAACGTCGACGGCACAGCCACGGCCCCGGCGACGCGGACCTTCACCGTTGCGGCTGGTGATACCGTCCGCAACATCCGTTTCTCGGCCGTGGGCACCGGGCGCACGGCACACCCGACGGACAACTTGAACGTGAACCCGCTGAGCCGGGCAAGGTTCCAAATCGTTGCCCCCAATGGCGTAACAGTCAGTTCCATCCTTCAGCCGTGGGGGGATTCAACCCAGTCGTCGAGCACCGCCGAGGCGACCGCGTCAATGATCGAGACCATTACGTCCAGCGGAGGGACCTGGACGCTGCGCGCCTGGGACACCAGCAACTTTCCCGGCGTTGATAGCACCCTGCAGAATGTAACGCTCTCGTTTCTATCTACCCCCACGCTCCCCTCGCCGGTTGTCCCCACGCCCGCGTTGGTCGACTACACCTTTGTGAGTGCCAGCGACACGATCAACTTCCCCGGCGAGGTCAAGTGGTTCTCGGTTGTCAACCCAGTCGTCCTCTCAGGGACCAGTGGCCAAGCCCTTCATATCGACACCGAAGGGTCGATTACAGCCCCGACGGTAAACGACACCGCAGCGGCCATCTTCAAAGCCAACGGGTGGCTGTTTGCCAGCGATAGCTTCGACGGGACGGATTCACTCGCATCCTTCTCTTTCGGGGGGGGCTCGCGTCCGGCACCGGACAACGGCCTGCCCTATGACGGGCGCGATGGGGCCCTCCCACCCGGCACCTACTACGTTGCTGTCGTCGGCGGCGACCTTGCTATCAACCCCAACAGTCCGTTCGGCGTCGTCGGCACCTCCGCAGAGATCACCGGGACTGTCAAGCTCAACGCCCGCTTCATCCCGAACACCGTTTACGAGCCGCCGGCTGATGCGACACAGATCATTCTGACCGATGGCGTTTGGAGCACGACGTCCAAGGCCCTGCCAGCCGGGGAGACGGCGTGGTTCTTCTTTGACCTGCCTGTCATGCCCAACACCACCGCCGTCCTGGACATCGATACCGAAGGGTCCACGCTCGTGCCAGTTAACGACACGGCCATCGCGCTCTACCGCTACCCCTCCAGCCAGCTTATAAACCAGGACAACAACGATGGCACCGGCCTGCTCTCGGCAATCTCCCGCGGCCCCGGCGGGGCCACGAACTTTACCATCGGCTGGCACGGCGACTCGGGCGTCCGCTTTGACGGGCGCGATGGAAATCCCAGGGAGTTGAGCTTTCCTCGGGGCCTGGCCTCTCGCACCTACGTTGCCGTCGTCGGTGGTGATGCCACCACGGCTGACCCGGCAACGGCAACCTTCCAGGCCGCCGGCTACATCACTCTCCCGCCCGTGGCCAACGCGGGGATCGTCAACCTCCGCGTCCGGTACTTCACCACCGGTGCACCAAGCAATCAAACCCCGCCGGCTACGCCCATCAATCTCGTCGATGGCGGGGAGTGGGCCACGGCCACCCAGCCTGTTGGCATCAGCGACGTCAAGTGGTTCACCTTCACCACCCCGAGCTTTGACCTGAGCAACACCGACGCACTGGACATCGATGTTGTGGGCACCAACCTACTGCCCGACAACGACACAGACATCGGCCTCTACAGCGCCGCGGGCAGGCTCATCGACAGCAACGATAACGACGGCCCGGGCCAACTCAGCCAGCTTAGCTACGGCTCAGGCCGCCGTAAAAGCACGGGCGATGCCGTGCGATTTAAAGGGCAGGACGGGACCACATCAGGCAGCGACGGGAACATCGGGCCGAACACGACCTACTTCCTGGCCGTGGGCACCGGCACCAGCACCACGCACGGTAGAATCCGTAACTCATTTAACTTATTTAGCACACAGCCCGGCGACGGCTCACTCAACGGGGGGAGCGTTACCGCACGCGTCCGCGCCTGGTCGTCGGGGGCACCTACTGACCCCGCCGTGCCACCTGCTAGTGAAAACCTGGGCATCATCGGGACGACCACCCCGGGTGTCGAGGCCGTCGTCACTCGCACATACACTGTTTCCGACGCCAGCGAGATCAGCTGGTACTCGTTTGCTATCAACGACGAGGTCAACGACACCAACACCTTCTATCTCGACATCGACACCGAAGGGAGTGCCCCGGGCATCGTGCCGGATTTGAGCATCATTGCTGATACCCTGATCGGTCTGTACTCCAACACCGGCGTGCTCGTGGGCATCGATGACGATGGCGGGAGCGACTCGCGCTCGGCCCTCACCTTTGGCAGCACCTTCCCCGTGCGCCCACCGGTGCCGACGGGGGACTCCGAAGTTGGCGCCGACCGCGACGGGCGTGACGGTCCGCTCTTGGCTGGCACCTACTACCTGTGCGTTGCAACCTTCCTCACGAACTTCGACGACTTTGAATTCGACGTCTCACCCCCGATCGGCCTACCCGAAATCAACGGCATCCGCGTCGTCAACCTGCGCACGAACCTACCGAGCCAGGCTTGCCCCAACCCCAGCAATGTCTCCGGGCCTGGCCAGAACACCCTCGCGATCGACGATGAACTGACGGCCGACGACATCATCGTCTTCCTCAACCGCTTCTTCGCCAACGACCTGGCCAGCAACGTCTCCGGCCCGGGCCAGAACACCTCCCAGCTCGACAGCGAACTGACGGCCGACGACATCATCGTCTTCCTCAACCGCTTCTTTGCAGGGTGCTAAGGGAAGGTGTTAGGGATTAGGTGTTAGGTTTTAGGGCCGAGGGCCGAGGGCTCAGGGTAATGGTCTGGCCTCAGTCTGTTTGAGTTGGGTTTGTGTATGGTGTGTGTTCTAACCTCTCTCCGGCCGGGCGGGTCGGGGGAGGTATTGGCCGAGGGGCTGCCGGCGGAGAGATTCCGGGCCTGCGTAACTCTTGCAGAAAATTCTTTTGGTAACCTTCCAAGAGGGGGTTTTATGCTGTAAACTTCCACCCGTCAGCCCGGCCGCCACGGCAATGTTGCCCCGGCCACGCCGAGTGAACTCGATTGGGGAGCACGATGATGAATTCTTGCATGCCGGTGTGTAACAGCCGGGGGTTTGGTCGAGGGGTTGGGGTGGTGGGTGGATGGATTAAGGCGATTGCGCTGGTGGTGGTGGTGGTGCTTGCCGGGTATAGCCGGGCGGAGGCCCAGTGCCCGGCGGGGTGGCTCGAGGGGCAGGGCTGGTGGGGTGTGAACGGCGAAGTCAACGCGGTGGCGGTCCTGCCTGGAGGTGACGTTATCGCGGGTGGCGCATTCACCACCGCCGGCAACCTACCGGCGAACAAAATTGCTCGTTTTAACCAGGCTGCGGGTTTGTGGTCGCCTCTTGGGAGCGGACTGAGCGGCGGAGACGTCTGGGCCCTGGTGGTCCTGCCGGGTGGAGACGTGATCGCGGGCGGAGTGTTTACCACCGCCGGGGGCGTGTCGGCGAGCCGCATCGCCCGGTTCAACACGGCCACGGGTGTCTGGTCGGCACTGGGGAGCGGGACGAATAGCGGTGTCTACGCCCTGGCGGTCCTGCCGGGCGGGGACGTGCTCGTGGGTGGCGACTTCACCACCGCCGGGGGCGTGGTGGTGAACAACATCGCCCGGTACAACCCGATGACGGGCGTCTGGTCGGCACTGGGGAGCGGGACCAGCGGCGGCGTCCGGGCTCTGGCGGTCCTGCCGGGCGGCGACGTGATCGTGGGAGGCTTCTTCACCACCGCCGGGGGCGTGCCGGCGAGCTCCATCGCCCGGTACAACCCGACCACGGGCGTGTGGTCGGCACTCGGAGGGGGGACTAGCGGCGGGGTCTCCGCCCTGGCGGTCCTGCCGGGTGGGAACGTACTCGTGGGCGGCAGTTTCACTACCGCCGGGAGTGTTCCTGCGAACCGTATTGCGCGCTACAACATTACTACTGGGGTCTGGTCGAGCCTGGGGAGCGGGGTGAACAGCACAGTTTCTGCTCTGGTGGCCCTACCCGGTGGGGACGTACTCGTAGGGGGGTACTTTACCTCTGCCGGGGGCGCGCCAGCGAATTTTGTCGCCCGCTGTAACCCGACCACGGGCGTCTGGTCGGCCTTGGGCAGTGGGGTGAATAGTGGATTGTCATTCCCCAGTGTCAGGGCCCTAGCAGTCTTGCCAGGTGGCGATGTGATTTTGGGCGGGTTTTTCGATAGCGCCGGGGGCTTGTTCCCAAACCGGATTGCACGCTACAACCCGTCTACGGGCGCGTGGTCGACACTGGGGAGGGGGGTAAATTGGCATGTCTATACGCTGGCGCTCCTCCAGAATGGCGAATTGATGGTGGGTGGACTCTTCAGCAGCGTCAGGGACGTGCCGGTAAACCGGATCGCCCGCTACAACCCAGCAACGGGCGCATGGTCCTCCCTCGGAAGTGGGATAAGCGGGTTGAGCGGAACGGGCAACGGACCACTGGTGCAAGGCCTTGCAGTCTTACCAGATGGCGATGTGATCGTCGGGGGCAACTTCACCAACGCCGGTGGCGTGCCGGCAAACAACATCGCCCGCTATAACCCGGCGACGGGCGTGTGGTCGGCCCTGGGCAGTGGGGTAAGTAGCGCTAACTTTGCGACCCCCCTCGCCAAAGCCTTGGCGGTCTTACCTAGTGGCGACCTGATCGTGGGGGGCAGATTCAGCACGGCCGGTGGCGTTCCAGCAAACAACATTGCCCGTTACAACTTTTCTACAGGGGTGTGGTCAGCCCTGGGCACCGGGGTGAATAGTGTCGTCGACTCCATGGTGGTACTACCCAATGGGCACGTGCTCGTAGGCGGGCTGTTTACCACCGCCGGGGGGGTATCGTCGCAAGGAATAGCCCGCTATAACCCCGTTACAGGCGTATGGTCGGCGCTGGGAAGTGGCGTGGGCGGGCAGAATGCCTACGTCGCTTCCTTTGCAGTCCTTCCTGGTGGGGATGTGCTTGTGGGCGGCTATTTCTTCACAGCGGGGAACTTGCCGGCGAACGGAATCGCGCGATACAACCCGTCTACGGGTGTGTGGTCGGCCGTAGGAAGCGGGGTTAGCTGGCCGATCCCTTACATTACCCTCGCCATGGTGCTCTTGCCTGGTGGAGATGTGATCATGGGCGGCACCTCCATCAATGGTGGAAACGCGATCGCTCGCTATAGCCCGGCTACGGGTGTTTGGTCGGCACTGGGCAGCGGGGTGGGACATAACGTGTTCACACTTGCACTCCTGCCAGGCGGCGATGTGATCGCGGGCGGGAGTTTCAGTCAGGCTGGTGCTTTCCCCACAATGTACCTTGCCCGCTACACCTTCGGCACACCCGCCCCAACCATCGCCACGCACCCCGTGCCGCAGAGCGCGTGTGTCGCAGGCTCGGCTACGTTCGCTGTGACCTCCGCAGGCACTGGCCCGTTCACCTACCAGTGGCGAAAGGGGGCCGTCGCTATCAACGCAACGACCAACCCATCCGCGGCCACGGGTACGCTCACGCTGGCGAAAGTCCAGGCCGGGGATGCGGGGAGTTATGACTGTGTTGTCAGCACGCCGTGCGGGAGCGTGACGAGCACCGCCGTGAGTCTCATGGTTGCGTCGTGCGCCTGTGGCCTCAGCGATGTTGCCGGGCCGGGTCAGTCCATCGGCAGCGACAGCACGCTCACCGCCGATGACATCATCGTTTACCTCAACTGGTTCTTTGCCGGCGATACGCGGGCGGACGTGGCCGGGCCTGGGCAGAGCAGCGTGCCGGATAGCCAGTTCACCGCCGACGACATCATCGTGTTCCTCAACGGCTTCTTCGCCGGGTGCTAAGGGAAGGGATGAGGTTTGAGGGCCGAGGGCCGAGGGCCGAGGGACGGCAGGATCTAGCCTGGCCGGGTATGGCCCGGCCGGGTCTAGGTTGGCTGCCGGTAGACCATCACCAGCCTGCGCCCGTCGAGTTCGTGGCGGACTTCGGTCATGAATGAGCGGATGAGCATCAGGCCCCGGCCGCTGGTTTTTTCGATGTTCTCGTCGAGGGTGGGGTCGGGGATCGCCGAGGGGTTGTAGCCGGGGCCTTGGTCGGTGATGGTGATCTCGATGTGGGCACGGTGGACGTCGTAGGTGAGTTCGACGGGCCTCGGTTCGGGGAGGTCTTTGTGCCCGTGGCAGAAGGCGTTGACGATCCCTTCTTCGAGTGCGAGGCGCACGGCGAACTTGGCCGCGTCTGCATAGGCGTGGCGGTCCATGCAGGCCAGGAGTGCTTCCTCGGCACGGTCGATCTCGGGCCTGGCGTTGGCAAGGCTCAGCCGGGCGTGGTCGGGATGATCGGCGCGGGTCGGCGGCATCGTCGTGTGCGAGAGTGCCGGCCGTGCGCTGCCAGGCGGGTGAGGGGGATCGGTTGAGCGGGGTTGAGCGGGCGTGGGGGTTGGTTTACTTGAAGCTCAGGCGTGCCTTGTCGGCGTTGTCGTGGATCTCAAAGAGTTTGTTGAGTTTGGTGATCTGGAAGACCTGGTAGATGTTGGGATCGATGTTGGACAGGCGGAGCTGGCCCTTGAGCGTGCGGACGCGGTTGTTGATGGTGATGAGCGTGCCCAGGGCTGCCGAGGAGAGGTGGTCAACGTCGGTGAAGTTGATGAGCAGGCGCGGCGCGGGCTCGGCGTCGATGATGGCCCTGATCTCTTCGCCGATCTGCTGGATGTTGGCCTCGTCGAGGATATTGCGGTCGCGGAACTGGACCTCGACGATGGCGCCGTCGCGTTTGACCTTCAGGCGGGAATCACTGGCTGGCATAGGGGTTCTCGTCAGGGGGCGGACGCGGGGAGTGTAGCCGGGGTGGGGGGAATGGGCGATGGGGGTAGAAATGGCCAAATGGTCAACTGAGGGCGTGGCTTGGGCGGGGCAGCTTGGGTGGGTGGTGGTCCTGTGAAAACCCCCGGGCCAGGTGGCCCGGGGGTTGGTTTGTAACTGGATTCAGGTATTGGCTTTGGTAGGAGGACTGAGGTTTCTGTATTCCCTCGGCCCTCGGCCCTAAAACCTAACACCTATCCCCTAACCCCTTCCCTTAGCACCCCGCGAAGAAGCCGTTGAGGAAGACGATGATGTCGTCGGCGGTGAACTGGGTGTCGGGTGTGGAGCTCTGGCCCGGGCCAGCGATGTTGGCGCGGGCATCGGCGGCGAAGAACCAGTTGAGGAAGACGATGATGTCGTCGGCGGTCAACTGGCCGTCGACCTGGGCGGTGTTCTGGCCCGGGCCTGCGATGTCGATCTCACAGGCCTTAACGGCGTCGGGGAAGAAGGCGGCCATAAGCTGCCCACCCTCGACGAGGTCGTTGGTGTCAAAGCGGTAGTGGGCCTGCATGCACAGCAGGTACCACCCCGGTCCGAGGATGTCGCGTGCATCGAAGATGCCGCTGGTCTCTTCGTCCTGGGTCAGGAACTTGGAGTTGCCGGAGATGAAGCGTGCCGAATCAGAGATACCGACTTCTTTGATCGCGTCGGTCTTGGTGTCGTACTGCCACATGCGCCCGAGGCGGGGGTTGTTCCCGACGTCTTCCTGGATGTAGATCAGCCCGTTGCGGCTGACGGACATGTTGTCCATCATCTCGACGGTGGTCAGGCCGCTGCCGCTGGAGATCGATGAGGTGGTGGCGGCAAGGCGCTGGCCGTCGACGAGGATCGAGACGGTGCCGCCGAGCTCGGGCTGGGTGATGTCGGTGAACTTGACCTTCCAGAGCCGGCTCGCTGAGCCGAAGCCGTTGGTGGTGAGGAAGTAGCAGACGGAGGGGTCCTTGAGGTCCCATGCGGCGTCCTCTGGGCGGAGCCAGTTCATGACGCCGTTGGCGTTGGTCTCGGCCTGGAGTTGGGCGCCGGTTTTGTTGGTCAGGTCGGAGTACTGGTACATGGTGAAGGTTGCGGACTCGACGAGGGTGCCGTTGCCGAGGGCGTTGGCGGAGCTCTCGAGCTTCTGGCCTGCGGTGTTGGTTGTTGTGCCGTTGATGACCATGCCCCAGACGCGGCCGTTTGTCAGGCCTGCGCGTTCGATGTCGTTGCCGGTGTCGGTCTTGGTGCCGATGTAGAACAGGACCTCGCCGGGGGTCGCGTCATCGGGGCCGACGACGATGGTTTTGGCCTGCGGGTAGGGGCTGGCGACGCTGTTTTCCCAGGACCAGCGGCCCAGGGCGGGGAGCTGGTAGGTTGTGCCGGCCTCGGGGCCAGAGAGGACATAAACTGCGGCGCGGCCGTCGGCACCGATCTCCTCGCCGTTCATGAACAGGCGGGCGTCGGTGCCCAGGTTGCCGAAGCGGTAGGCGGAGGGGAGAGCAAGGTCGCCCGAGCAGTGGCGTCCGAGCACGAGGTTGGAGGTGGTGAGCAGGTTGCTCGAGTTGTAGGTGGTGAAGGTGTTGGTTGTGGAGTTCCAGAGCTTCAGCGTGTCGCTTGCGCTCGCGCCGCCGGTGACGAGCAGGTTGGTCGGGTCGGCGTTGATGCGCCAGCGGGAGACGTGCGAACCGCGTAGGCCATAGGCCTGCACCGGGCCGACGGTGTTGCCGATCTCGTGGTTAACCAGGAGGGTGAAGGTGCCTTCGGCGATGTCCTGCTCGCTGCGATAGGCGCCCATCCCGTCGGGGATGCCGACAAAGCGGTAGGAAGAGTTGACCTGGGGGTTCCAGTTGCCGCTCGCGTCGCGTTGGAGGAGGGCATAGGTCTCATCGGGCGTGCCCGCCGGGGTGGTCAGGCCGTTGCCGTTGCTGACGATCGAGACGAACTTGACCCCGGTTGCGCCCGTGGCGGGGAGCATGTACGGCGACTGCAGCGTGCTCGGGCCGGTGATGGCCTGGGCGAGGACGCTGGCGGTCATGCCAGCTGAACAAACAAGTGCCAGTGCTGTGAACTTTGACATGGATCGATCCTTTGAAAAGAGTGGAGATGGATGGCCGACGGCGTGTGATCGCGGATACCCGCGAACGGATCGATGGTACATGAAGGTCTTGGGAGTGGTGTAAACGCCGAGCAAAGTCTGGGTCAAGGTTCCGTTACAAGTGCGCAAGGGATTTGCAAAGACCTCTTTCACAGCTTGCACCGGCGTATCTTGAGCATGGCTCTTGTTCACGGGGGATGTTTTGACACACACGCACACCAGAGGAGACCACCATGCTGCCCAAAGTCATGCTGCCCAAACTCAACGCGTTGATCGTCCCTGCAGCCTGCATGCTTGCCCTGTCGGTGGCGCAGACCGCGCTTGCGCAGGTCTACCCCATCCGTACCGAGCGGGACGGCATGCCCAACTGGGAACCTCTGCCGGCCAAGGCAGACTATGACAAGCGCAACGCGTATGCGTTGATACACCTGGTCGCGACCGACGAGCGGTTCAAGCCGCAGTTCATGGTTGATCCGCTCATCGGCAACGCCTGGGGTCTGACGATCCGGCCTGCGGGCAAGGGTGGGCACTGGTGGATCACCAACGCCAACAGCGGCACGACCACAACGTACGTGGGCGATGCGCCGGGGCACCCATTCGGGCAGGACGACCTCAAGGTCGTGCCGATCCCCGTGGGCAAACTCCACGCCGTGCACCCTGAGCTCAAGAGCCAGCCCACCGGGCAGGTGTATGCGGGGTGGAACAAGGGTGAGTTCGTTACCGAGGCCGATGGGGTCAAGGGTGGGAGCAAGTTCATCTTTGTTACCCTCGACGGGACCATCAGCGGGTGGACCGACGGGCAGAAGAACGCCGTGACCATGATCGACGTCGGCGAAGAGGGTGCGATGTTCACGGGCGTGGCCATCACTGAGCACGACAAGGGCAACCGTCTCTACGCGTGCGACTTCAACACCGGGGTGGTGCGTGTCTATGGCCCGGACTGGAAGCCCGTCGAGACCGCCGGCAAGTTCAAGGACCCGAAGATTGACGACGGGTACGCGATTTACAACATGCACTACCTCAATGGGAAGCTCTACGCCACCTGGGGGCGCATCGCCGGCGAGCCGGGGGACGCCGAGCCTTACCCCGGCTACGGGTTCGTCAGCGAGTTTGACACCGAGGGGAACCTTCTCCGCTCACTGGAGCACCGACGCGAACTCAACGCACCCTGGGGCCTGGTCATCGCGCCCAAAGACTTCGGCCCGCTGAGCGGGCGGTTGCTGGTGGGGAACTTCGGCGATGGGCGCGTGCTGGCATACAACCTTGAGACAGCAAAGTTCGACGACTATCTCCGCGGCATCGACGGCAAGCCCGTTGAGATCGACGGCCTCTGGGGGATGCTCTTTGGCAACGGCGAATCGCTCGGCTACCGCAACCACCTTTACTACGCCGCCGGGCCGGAGGTCGAGAACGAAGGCGTCTTTGGCAAACTGGTGCCGTTGTTCCCGTGAGGGGCTGGGGAGGCAGAGTTGCACAGTGGCACAGTTGCAAAGTGACATAGTTGCAGAGTGGCAAAGTTGTCGAGCGACGGAAATGAATCCCCGTTACCCCAGCACTCTGTCACTTTGCAACTTTGCCACTGTGCAACTCTGCCACTTCACCCCCCGCCCTACCGCACCTGCCGCACATACTCCCGCCCGGCCCACTTGACGGGCACGCCCTTGACTAGCTCACGTGCCGTGCCCCAGAGCAGCCACGCAACCACGCCCGCGGCAACCGGGTAGGCCACCACTGCCGACATCGGCGAACGACCACGCAGAAGGCAGAGTGTGATCGCCAGTGCGTAGGCCAGCAGGGCCACCACCCCGGCTGTGGCGCACACCCAGGCGATCGACGTGCTGGCCGGCTCGGGCAGGGGCGCGCCGCTGCCGCGTGCGAGGCCGATGGTGATGACCAGCAGCGCCAACGGCATCAGCAGCACGCCGAAGACGAGGTTGAGGATCGCGTACCGACGCAGCCGGGCTGGCCTGCGGTGCGCAAGCTCGGCATAAATCCGCCGCCACCCGCTGGTGAACGCCGGCCAGGTGTCATACATCCGGCACAAGAGCATCCCGTCGGCAAAGGCGACCTCGCTCATCACCCCTTGCCCCTTGACAAGGCTCGCCAGCTGCAGGTCCTCCAGCAGCGCATCGCTGAGCGCGGCGTGCCCGCCGAGGTTTTCGTAAACATCCCGGCGGATGAGCATGAACTGCCCGTTGGCTAGGCTGCGCGTGCTGGTGGTGCGGTTGACGCGGGCTGGTGGGTACTGCCGGAGCAGTTCCAACCCCGCCGCGGGCTGGATGAGGCGCTCGAACCACGTCCGCCGCGTCAGCGTGCTCAGCAGGCTGAGCATCGCGGCGTTGCGGTGCAGCAGCAGCTTGACGCTCGCACGCACGCACCGGGCGTCAAAGAGCGTGTCAGCGTCGGCGAACAGCAGCAAGCCGGCGCTCCGCGCAGCTGGCGCGGCAGACACGCCCTCCCACACGGCGTTGACCTTGCCAGCCCAACCGGGCCGCCACTGGCCCACGGCGTGGAGGGTGAACCGCGCGTCGTCGCCCAGCACTTGGCGCAGCACTGCCTCGGTGCCGTCGGTGCAGCGGTCGAGCGCAAAGACGACATGCAGCTGCGGGTAGTCCTGCGCCAGCAGTGTGCGGGCGAGTTCGCCGATGCCGTGCGCCTCGTTGTGCGCGGGGATGATGATGCAGACGCTCGGCCAGGTGGCGGGGTCGGGCAGGTCCAGCGCTTGCCGAGCCGTCAGGATGCTCCGCCCGGCACTGGCCGAGTGCCAGATGACCCCGGCCCAATACAGACCCCCGGCAACGACGACACAGGTGAGCGCGATCAACGAAGCATCGATAAAAATATCGTGGAGATTCATCGCTACAACGCGTGCCGGGCGGGGGAGTTGAGGGCCGGGGGTGAAAGTTGGAACTTGGAAGTTGGAAGTTGGGGGTGTGAGGTTGCTGCCGTATCCTGAACATATGCCGACTCGACGCTCAACCAAACCATCCCCGGCTAAGGCCCGATCAAGCAAGGCCCGACCCAGCAGCGCCCGCCCGGGCGTGCTGGTGCTGACCCCCTCGGCACAGCGGCAGGTCGATGCCCGCTGCGTGCGCGACTATGGGTTGCCGACGATCGTGCTGATGGAGAACGCCGCCGCCGCGCTCGCCGCGGCGGTGCTTGATGAACTGAACCACGCCCGCACGCAGAGCGTGCTGGTCGTCTGCGGGCCGGGGAACAACGGGGGCGACGGCTTCGCCGCGGCCCGGCATCTGCACAACGCGGGTGTGCCCGTGGCGATCTACAGCACCGGGCCGATCGAGTCGCTGGCCGGGGACGCACGCGTCAACGCGCACGTCTGCGCCCAGATGCGGTTGCCGATCGTCGTCGCGGGCGAGGGTGTGGACGCGCTAACAGACCTTCGCCAGACCGCTGCGCTGCTGGGCGCGCCCGGCATGCCGGGGGTGGTGGTTGATTGCGTCCTGGGCACGGGGCTGTCTCGGGCCGTGGCGGGCGAGCTGGCTGAGGTGATCGTCGCGATCAACGCGCTGGGGCGTGCGGGCGCGCGGGTGGTATCAGCGGACGTCCCCAGCGGCCTGCACGCGGGAACGGGCCAGCCGATGGCCGAGGGCCCGGGTGAAGACCCGCACGCGGTGCGCGCAGACCTGACGGTGAGTTTCATGGGCCTCAAGACCGGCTTCCTGGCCCCGGGCGCAGGCGAGTTCACCGGCGACGTGCTCATCGCCCCGGTCGGCGCGCCGGCGGAGCTTGTTGAGAGGCTCGGCAGAGAGATCAAGGTCTGAGATCAACCGTGCGTCAAACCCCTCCCCCGAGGGGAGGGGCAAGGGTGGGGTTGGCTCAGGCACACGCGCACGCTTGCATCACGGTCCCCCCAAGGGCTTGCCGGCCTCGCGGAGACGGAGTGAATCCGAATCGGTCCCTAAAAACATCCAGATCAAACCGTCCGGCGGCCGAGCGTACCAGTCTGGTACCCGGCCCGGAGCAACATAACAAAAAATGCTCTCGTACCCCGTGAACCAGCGACGGATTGATCCGTGGATGGGCGCGGAAATCAGAAACCCCAGGGGGTCCTTCCCCGCCTGAGCTTGGGGTTGCAGCACCCAAGGCCCGAAGCCCGCCGGGGGTACAGGGATGGCCCGGAGATAGGCCGGGACAAGCTCCTCGACGTTCTTGGGCGGTCTGCCGTTGGCCTCGATAAAATGCTCCGAGGCACGGATAATCGCGTCCCCCTCGATGGTGGCTGCGCGAAGATCGTTCCGGCTGAGCCCGGCACCGACAAACAGCGCGCACCCCGACACAAGCCCGGCGGCAAAGACCGCGACGAGGAGCGCCATCAACGCCATCACCCACACTCACCGGGCGGGTCTGGACTTAACAGCAACAGATGGGATCACGGACATGGGGGTCCCATTCTGGGATCGTTTCTATCTATGATAAATTCTCCTGAATCGATGAGTCGCTTGAGCGTTTCAACCATAATGTCGACGCCGGTAGCATCGGCGCTTATCGCCAGATGTAAGATGAATATGCAGGGGTTCCCCACCATGGCACGCGCCACCGCATTGTTGTACTGGTCGATGGCGCTATCGCATGGGTCCGTAGAAGTGCTCTCATGAATGTCGCCGATATTCTCGGTTGTTTCCTCGTCGAACTCGCACATCAGCAGTAACATCCAGAGCGCGTGCCGGAGAGCGTTTTTCTTGCCATCATCAGCCGCATTCGTATACGCATTCTTTGCCGCCGTACTTGCAGTATGGGTTATATTAATAAACCTACCGATCCTGTAACTCCAAACCACGGGATTCCAATGACGTAGTTCCCAAGTGATCCTCCCGATTTCAGACGGGGGAGGAAGGGCAATCACAGCGACGCCCATCGTTCCGAAGGCCCCGGCTTGGTCGCTCACTAATCCCGTCAGTATGAATCCCTCGGCCGCAAAGTCAAATTCCCCAATCTCCCAGAGCAGATCATCGACTGGTTCGCCGACGGCCCGGCCAGTCATAACGGCCTGAAAGATATTGGCGTTGCTGCCATAAAGTGAGAACGCCGGCTGGCCGGTCGTTGAGCTGTAGATCGTGAGCGTTGGCACGTCCGCTGCCGTGGTCTGGTGCAACGCCGACCCGAGCGTGGTGATCTCCAGCACGCCGTCGCCATCGATATCCTCGAACGCGCCAATATTCGTGAACACGGCGGTCTGGTTGACAAATCGCTCAGCGACGGCGATGTCCTGAAACCGACCTTCCGGCTCGCCCCGGCTGCTGAGCCAAATCCCCAGTTTGTAGTGGTCCCCTTCGCTCCATGCCAGTCCAGTTTCAGGCACGCCATCTCGGTCCAAGTCTGGAACGGCTATCGGGTGCTGGCCAGAGAGTCCGCTGTTGCCACCGATAAGCACACTCTCACCGCCAAGGGTGACTGTACCGTCCCCCCATCCAGTGATGGGAGCGTCTGGCGCCGCAGGGGGCTTGGCTCGTGCCGAAGGTATCAAACTAGTCCATCCCCCCGTTGCGCCTGACACCAGAATGACCCCCATTAGAAGGGCGAGGAAGCGGCTTCGCCGACCAGTTAGCCCAGCCGAACTCTCCCCGCCCTCACCGCTCACTTGGCTCCTGGCTCCTGGCTCCTGGCTCCTGGCTCCTGAATTTTGTACGCCCGTCGAACGCAGCCACTTTTCCATGCTATCTCCGTTTGCAAAAAAAGGAGGAAAAATCAACGCCCGCCCACTCTACCAGGTTCATTTTCGATTGCAAATTCATGGAGTTATCCACAATCAATCCAGCGACCTACTCCAGAGAAAGCCAAGGGTGTAAACGCCCCACCTTCAGACCTTGGAGAGCGGGTGATGATACCAAACTCGGCTAAAACTTGGGCCTTTGAGCACAGCCCGCGCACAACGAACCCCAGCACTGCCGGCTGTTCGCTCCCAAAAGGGGCGTGGCGGAACCGAGGCACGCTCTGACCTGGCTCGTCCTTGGCAGCCGCTGGTAGCAGCCTGCTGCGCAGCCCGGTCAGAGCGTGATTCGGGGCCTCGATCCGTCGAGGTTCCCGAGGCGGGGGGTCCGTCCGCCCGCCGTGGCAGATCCCTTGGTTCCGCGACACGCCCTTCTTTCGCCAAGCCCCGGCGTGGTCCGTCGCGCCCGAGGCCCGCAAGCAGACGCACGCCCCTTAGGGCGTGCGCGTGCGTTTATTTCTTATCTTACGAGCACCCCAGGCTCGCCCCGCAGTTCAGGCACTTGTGGCACGTGCCGTTGCGCACCGTGATCGTCCCGCAGCTATCGCACGGCGGGCCGTCGCCCGACTGCTCCATCGCCTTGGCCAGCATGTTCTCGCTGGCCGAGAGCGTCCCTGTGCTGCGGACCAGATCGGTCTCTTCGTCGATCGTTGTAACTGTCCTCTCGACGACCATGTGCTTGTGGGTGTGCTGGCGGGATACGCCGAGCGTCATCGACGCGCTGCCACCCTCGGCACCACTTCCGCTACCACCCCCACCATCATCGTGCCCATCATCGGCGAAAGGGAGCGGGTGCTCCGTGCGTTGACGGTCGGCCTTCTGGGTGCCCACGGCCGCGGCGATGCGGCGCGCCATCGGCTGTGCGTCGGCCTCGCCGCGCTGGTGGTCGCGCTTCGGTGCGTTGGCCTCGCGGTAGCCTGGGATGAACTGCATCCCCATCCAGCGGAAGATGTAGTCCGTCAGGCTCTTGGCAAAGGGGATGTCGGCGTTCGTGGTCATGCCCGCCGGCTCGAAGCGCTGGTGCGTGAACTTGCCGACGAGGCTGCTGACGGGCACGCCGTATTGCAACGCAACGCTCGTGGCCGTGCCCAGCGCGTCCATCAGCCCGCCGATGGTGCTCCCCTCCTTGGCCATGGTGATGAACAGCTCGCCCGGCATGCCGTCTTCATACAGCCCGACGGTCAGATACCCCTCGTGCCCGGCGACGTTGAACTTGTGGGTGATGCTCGCCCGCGTCTCGGGCAGCCGGCGGCGCATCGGGCGCTCGACAACCTTCTCGACCACCCGCTCGACGACCTTCTCAACCACCGCCGGCGCCGGGGCCTCTTCCTTCTTGTCCACCGTTGTGTTGAGCGGCTGGCTGAGCTTGCACCCATCGCGGTAGAGCGCGTTGGCCTTGATGCCCAGCTCCCAACTCCGCTGGTAGCACCACTTCATCTCCTGCACTGTCGCCGAGTTGGGCAGGTTGATCGTCTTGCTGATCGCCCCGCTGATAAACGGCTGCGCCGCGGCCATCATGCAGATGTGCCCATCGGGCTTGATGAACCGCACGCCATACTTGCCGCAGGTATTAGCGCAGTCAAAGACCGACAGGTGCTCGTCCTTGATGTGCGGGGCACCCTCGATCGTCTGCCGGCCACAGATGGTGTCGTTGAGCGCATCGATCTGCGACCGGCTCAGGCCGAGCTGCTGCAGGAGGTTGAACCCCGCGTCCCCCTTCGCCTCGGCCGGGTCTAGACCCAGCTTGCTCAGCAGCGCATCGCCCAACGCCCAGGCGTTGAACGCAAACCCAATCTCAAAGACCCCCGGCAGCGTGTCGGTGATCTTCTTGAGGTCCCCCTCGGCGAAGCCTTTGCTCCGCAGCAGAGCGCTGAGCGTCTGCGTGCCGGTGCCGTTGGTGCTGCCGTTGGTGTTGGTGCCGTTGCTGGTTGTGTTTGTGCCGGGGATCGGCACGTCCAGGCTCAGCGTCCCGAGCAGATAGACCATCATCTCCTTGATCTGCTTCTCGCTGTACCCAAGCGCTTCAAGAGCTGGACGCACGCTTGCGTTGGCAATCTTGAAGTACCCGCCCCCGGCCAGTTTCTTGAACTTCACCAGCGCAAAGTCCGGCTCGATCCCCGTCGTGTCGCAGTCCATCAGCAGCCCGATCGTCCCCGTCGGGGCGATCACCGAGACCTGCGCGTTGCGGTACCCGTGCTTGAGGCCCAGTTCCAACGCATCGTCCCACGCGGCTAAAGCGTGCTCCAGCAGCCCGCCGGCGTTCTTGACCAGCAGCCGGCCGCTCTTGAAGATCGCATGGTCGATCGGCACCGGGCGCGTGCGCGGGTTGATCCCCTCATACCTCGCGCTCTCGCGCGCCTCGCCGTGCGCGGCTAGGCGGTGGTTGCGGATCACGCGCAGCATGTTCTCGCGGTCATCTGCAAACCCGGCGAACGCGCCGAGCTGCCCCGCCATCGCCGCGCTCATGCGGTAACTGCGCCCGGTCAAGATCGCCGACAGCGCGGCGCACACCGCGCGACCCTCGTCGCTGTCATACGCCAGCCCGGCCTGCATCAGCATCGCGCCCAGGTTGGCGTAGCCAAGCCCCAGCGTGCGGTAGCGGTAGCTCAGCCGTGCGATCTCCGCAGAGGGGAACGCCGCCATGAGCACGCTGATCTCAAGCACCACCGTCCACAGGTCGATGGCGTGCTCGTACCTCTCGATATCAAACTCGCGCGTCTTGGCGTCATAGAGCGTGATCAGGTTGATCGACGCCAGGTTGCACGCGGTGTTGTCCAAGAACATATATTCGCTGCACGGGTTGCTGGCATTAATCCGCCCCGCGCTCGGGCACGTGTGCCAGGCGTTGATCGTGCTGTCGTACTGCATCCCAGGGTCCGCGCACCGCCACGCGGCGTACGCGATATCACCCCACAACTGCCCCGCCTTGAACGTCCGCGCCACCTTCCCGCTCGTGCGGTATGTCGTGCTCCACTGCCCGTCGGCGGCGACCGCCTCCATGAACGCATCGGGCACGCGCACCGAGTTGTTGCTGTTCTGCCCGCTCACCGTCTGATAGCTCTCGCCGTTGAAGTCGTAGTCGAGCTTCAGGTTCATCTTCTCGCACGCCGAGGCGATGTCCTTGTCCGCCTTCTTGATCGCCTTGAGCCCCTCAACGAGCGCGGCGACCTTGATCTCCTCACGCACTTTCCAATTCACAAAGTGCTCGATGTCCGGGTGGTCCATGTCCAGGCAGACCATCTTGGCCGCCCGGCGGGTTGTGCCGCCGCTCTTGATCGCCCCCGCCGCACGGTCGCCGATCTTCAGCCAGCTCATCAGCCCCGAGCTCTTCCCACCCCCGGCCAGGTGCTCGTTCTCGCCACGCAACTTGCTGAAGTTCGTACCCGTGCCCGACCCATACTTGAACAGACGCGCCTCACGCGTCCACAAGTCCATGATCCCGCCCTCGTTGACAAGGTCGTCATCGACACTCTGTATAAAGCACGCGTGCGGCTGCGGGTGCGTGTACGCATCCTTGGCGAGCTCCACCTCGCCCGTCTTGGGGTTGACAATAAAGTGCCCCTGCGCCGGCCCCGTGATGCCGTACGCAAAGTTCAACCCCGTATTAAACCACTGCGGCGAGTTGGGCGCGGCGATCTGGTGCGTGAGCATGTACGCCAGCTCGTCATAAAACGCCTGCGCATCCTCCTTGCTGTCAAAGTACCCGTGCGCCTCCCCCCACTGCCGCCAGCACCCGGCCAGACGGTGGATCACCTGCTTGGCCGACTTCTCAGGCCCGGTCACCACCTTTCCGCTCGCGTCCACCTCGTTCTCGCCGGTAATCGCATCCTGCCCGGCCTTCTTGACAGGCACGCCGGCCTTGCGGAAGTACTTGCTGACCATGATGTCGGTGGCGAGCTGGCTCCACGTCTCAGGCACCGCCGCATCGTCCATCTTGAAGACGACGCTCCCATCAGGGTTGGTGATCTTGGACGATCGCGTCGTCCACTTGACGGTGGAGAAGGGGTCGGTGCCGGCGGTGGTGAACTTACGGGTGATCTTCATGGAGCGGAACCCTTGAGATAAACGGTGGCGTGTGATGAACGGGGCAATAGGGAATAGGCAATCGGCAATTGGCGCGAAAGGTGCTTGTATTTGGTTAGTCTTGTTCGAGTCGGCGGATGAGGCCCGCGAGCAGTTTGTTGCAGGTGGTGATGCTCGCCTCCACTTTTTCAGACTCGCTGGCCTGGATGTACGCGAGTTCTTGGGCGATGCGCAGCTGGGTCTCAAGCTCAAACAGTGAGCCGCGCGCGATCTTCAGGAACCGCAAGTACTCCGCCCGGCTGTCACGCCCGTACCCCTCGGCGATATTGCTCGGCACGCTCACCGCGCTGCGACGAACCTGCGACGTCAGCCCGAACTGCTCGCCCTTGGGGAACTTGGCGCTCAGTCGATAGACGAGCAGCGACAGCGCCAGGCCCTCTTGCCAGACGCGCAGTTCCTTGTAAGACGACACCGAACCACCCATACGCCGCTCCCACATCCAGACAACTTCCAGTCAACCCTTCACAACCACCCGCACAACCCGCGCCGATTGCCCATTGCCTATTCCCTATTGCCCCGCATTAGTCCACCTTCGGCAGCGTCAATCCCGTCTGATCCTGATACTTCCCCGCCTTATCCGCGTAACTCACCGCGCACACCATGTCCGCGCGGAAAAACAGCAACTGCCCGATCCCCTCATTCGCATACACCTTCGCCGGCAACGGCGTCGTATTACTGATCTCCAACGTTACCTTCCCCTTCCACTCCGGCTCCAACGGCGTTACGTTCAGCACCAGCCCGCACCGTGCATACGTGCTCTTGCCCACGCAGACCACCAGCACGTCCCTCGGCACGGCGATGTACTCAACCGTCTCGCACAGCGCGAAGCTATTGGGCGGGATGATCACATGGTCGCGCCCGTTGGCCGCGGTGTCGACCTCGACAAAGAGGTCGTCGTCGAACGCCTTGGGGTCAACGATCGAGACGCCGCCTGTGCGGGGGGTGGGTGTGAAGATTTTGAACCTGGTCCCGACGCGGATGTCGTACCCGTAGGAGGAGACGCCGTAGGAGATGCGCCCCGGGCGCTTCTGGGCTTTTTCGAACGGGCGGATATCGATGAGCTCCTGGATTTGCGTATCGCAGAGAATCGCCATATCGCCGGTCCTTGCAGCCGCCTGAGGCGGGGATGAATACCAATTGATGATACGAATAAAAACCGATCAAACCAGCACAATTTTCCGCACCGGGGCGAAAAAACCCGCGTCGGAGCCTTCTCCGATCCAAAATCAAGCAACTCTACTAGAGGAACATTCTCGGACGAGATGAGCGTTCGAGGGGGACCAGCATACCACGATATATCGTGGGTTCAAGCCCTCGGACCCCCCAAATACTGTGTAAATGTTGTCGGATGAACCTGAGCCGACAGTGGATAAACTGGTAAGTCCTTGCCAATCAAGCGGTTGCGGAATGTAAAGAATCTTCATCGAGTGGGCCCAGTTCGTTTTTCGTTCGTATGACTGTCGGGATTTCTGGTTGTGGATAAGTCTGTCGGGGCATCCTCGACGAATAGTGCGTGCCGTGGGAGAGGGCCTGTGCGTGCGGTTTGCGGGGTGTTTTGGGGGGTCTGTGGGTGCCGAACCTAGACTCTCGGGCGGGGGCGTGAAATATGACTCTTTGGAGCCGTTGTGTGAGCCAGTCGATTCTCAACCCCGTGCCCGATCTGGGTTTCCAACACAGGCCCTTGCTGCGCCCGCTTGTGCGCTGGTGCATCTGTGGCGTGGGGCTCGTGCTGCTGCTGGGCAGTGCGGCGTGCGAGAGCGATGGGGAGCGGCGAAGGGCCAAGTCCGTCGAGCCGATCGTCCGAGACGTTCCCTCGGCCATCCGAGGGACGATCGGTGCCGAGTCTTCTATCAACGGCGTTGAGCCGGTGCTCGTCTCTGGCCTGGGCCTGGTCGTCGACCTGGCCGGCACCGGGGGCGGGCCGTACCCGACGGCGATCCAGTCGACGATGGAGCGCGAGATCGCCCGCAAAGGCCTCGGGCGTTCTACGCAAGGGGACGGGCACGCTTTCGCGGGCCTGACGCCCAAGCAGATTCTCGAGAACAAAAACGTCGCGGTCGTGGTTGTCGAGGGTGTCGTCCCGCCGGGCGCGCCGATGAACGGCGTCTTTGATGTCCGGGTGAGCAAGCTCCCAGGCTCGGTGGCCACGAGCCTGGAAGGTGGCACGCTCTGGACGACCGAACTGCGCTTCGGGCCTGTCTCAACCTTCGGCAGCGCGCAGGCCCGGCAGATCGGCGAGGCACGCGGGCCGATCTTCATCAACCCCTTTGCCGAGCCGGGCACAGGCGCCGAGGCGCCCGAGTCCGACGGGATCGTGCGCACGGCCGGGCGGATCCTCGGCGGTGGCCGCGTAACCGAGCCGCTGGCGCTGGAGCTGGTGCTGGACAACGCCAGCCACGCGCGGGCGAGCGCGGTGCAGGGCGCGATCAACTCGCGCTTCCCGATCGAGGCTGGTCAGCGCGACCAGACGGCCCGCGGGCGCGGGCCGTCGTCGGTGGCCATCACGATCCCGCCGAGCTACAGCCAGAAGACCGGCGAGTTTGTCCGCCTGGTGCAGGGGCTGCGGACGGACCAGATGTTCGCGGAGGAATACGCCCGCCGGGCGGCTGAGGAACTGGAGAAGAACCCCGCGCTGGCCGAGCAACTCGGGTGGATTTTGCAGGCGCTCAACAAGCCCGCGTTGCCGTTTGTCCGGCCGTTGTACCAGAGCGCCGAGCTCGTGCCGAGGATGACGGCGTTGCGCGTGGGCGCCCGGCTGGAGGACCCGCAGGCCGGCGCCCCGCTCCGGCAGATCGCCCAGGACGCGAGCCTGCCGATCCCCCTGCGTGCCGAGGCTGCCGAGCTGCTCGGCCCGACGCCAACGGACCCCAACACCGACTTGGCCCTGCGCGACCTGGTCGGCAGCGAGGAACTGGAGATCCGCATCGCCGCGTACACCGCGATGCTGGAGCGCAACGACCCGAGCATCACGCGGGTGCGGATCATCGACAAGTTTGACCTGCACATCGTCCCGAGCACCAGCCCGCTGGTGTATGTAACGCAGACGGGCAAGCCGAGGATCGTGCTCTTTGGCCGCAACGCCCAACTGACGCGCCCGAGCCTGGCGGGTGTCTGGTCTGACAGGCTGCTCCTCGTAGCCGAGGAGGGCGAGGAGCCTGTCCGGCTGATGTTCAGCAACCCGCGTGGGGGCTCAGCCCTGACGGCAACGACGAGCACGAAGGTGAGCGACCTGATCAAACTGCTGGCGCACAAGGTCTCGCCGGAGAACCCGGAAACGGGGTTCAACCTGAGTTACTCGCAGGTCGTCGGCGCGGTCTACCAGATGCAGCTCAGCGGCGTGATCGCGGCACCCTTTGCGGTCGAACGCGACCGGCTGGTCGACCGGCTGAGCGAGGCGCAGGCGCAGACGATCGGCGACGAACGGCCAGAGAACGCCGAGGTCGCCAAGAACCAGCAGAAGACGCGCGCCCGGCTGGTGAGCGCGGGCGGGCAGGTGGCAACGAAGAAGGAGCCGAGCGCGGAGCCGGCGAGCATGGTGGTGCCGTTGCCGCCGAAGGGGAAGTGAAAGGCAAGAATATATATTTGACGTACCAAGCCCCTGACAGGTCGACGTGTCGGATCGGCAGGCGTTTAGGTCTTTCACTCGCTCTGGTGTGCTAGGACTTCGTCTTCGACGGCTTCAGTTGCTTGGCCTTGGCCTTGAGGATCGTGCGCGTCGCGTCAGTCAAGCGAGACAGATCGGAGGACAGCGGAGGTTTAGGAGGCATCCAATTTCCCCGCGAAGAGGGGAAGATTCATGTACTCCGCTATATTGGGTGGTCTTATACGCAACCCATTGCACTTTTTGTCCCGGCTAAGCATGCCCCCGATTGTTCCGTCCTTTTTCAGGCCGTCAGTCGTGTAGAGCACTTCCGCGCCATGAACAACCGCGTTTGCCACCACAATAGCGTCGCACGTTCCCATTTGGTGCTCGCGGACATATCGACCAGCGAGTGTGGATACCCGGTCGTCGACGTCGCGTCTCTTGATGAAGTCATTAAAGAAGTAGTCCTCCACAGCGTCACGGAGCTGGGAATCCGTCAACTTTGGGGACTGCCCCACATTGACCTCGGCTATCACAAGCTCCGAAATCAGAATCTCAATCTTTCCGTCCTCCGCATCTTTTTGCATTGGCTCAATGTGCCGCCAGTACTGAGCGTGCGGCTCTTTCTTGTTGCTAAGCGCGTGGATAACGATGCAGGAATCCCACGCGATTCTTCGCTTCTTTTTCTGAACCCGTGTCTCAGTCACGTTAGGCTCTCAGACGGTTGACATAGTCTGCTGCATCTTCACCGCCCGTGATGTCGATGTCCAAATCTTGCAACTCACGCAGTGTAGGCAATTTCTCCGGAAGGACCCGGAAGTCCTCTACATCAATGATACTTGGCAGTCCCTGTTCGTCCCTATGCACCTCGCCGTAGGCGACTACTCGATCCGTCGCGTTGATATCTTTCGCACGGTGTACGTCAAAAATGCATCGCACACTGGCACCCGTATCGGCGTCAATAAGCATGAAATCGCGACGCTTTGCTCCGGTCTTGTCGTCTGGATCAACTGTTACCTGGCGAACCCGACCGCGGATAGATGCGTACCGGCTGAGTTCATGCGGGATATCTTTCTCCTGGTACTCCAAGCACCGCTTAGCGTTCGCAACTATCTCGTGACCAATGCGGATTGTCTCTCTGCCCACACGGATGTCTACACGCGCTCCGTGCCCCAAAACCTCATTCCATTCTTGCATCCGTTCGACATCTTCCACCGTCCAATACACAGGTAACTTTGGTTCGTCACTCGCCAAAACTTTGTAACCGTTTATTAACGCACCGACAACATTGGCAGGAGGAGCGTCCATATTGAGCAAAAACGCAAGCAGTGTAATCGTGAATGGGCTGTTTTTGCTGGCCTCATCAATGCACCACTCGTACCGGGGTTGAGCGACAGACCACATCCGAGCGTCGAGGGACCGAAGCGTCGGCGCAATCGCCTTCATGGATGCGATCAAGTCTTCCGGAAGGATTCGGTCCTTCGAGTGGCCAACCGTGATTTTGATCTTTTGTTGTTTCACGAATTACCGCCGTCAACCGCGCAGTTGCCTTATCCAGATTACGCCAAATAACCCTCCATATCGGCATCATCACCGATCAGGGTATTGTACGCCACTCGCTTCCCGGTAGTTTCCCGGATTACGCGCAAGAATCGCCCCACGATCGGCGTGTTTTCACACCCTCTGCCGCGGATCCCCGCTATACGCCGGCTCATGCAAAACCCGCTTGCCCGGCGGCCTGCCCGGCTGTGCCCCTGCGTGCCCCGGCGGGTTGCGTGGGGGTGGCTCGGCGTCGTGGGTGTGGTGGGGATAAGCCGCCGCGCTGGCACTCCCCGGCGCCTCCAGGCCCGGCGTGTGCGTGCCGAGTGTTCGGCGGTGTGCGGTCTCGCGGCGTTGTACAGCCTCGCGCCAGATCGCCCAGCACGTCGGGCCGGGGAGTGTCAGCAGGCCAATGACGATCAGCAGCTCGCTGGTGCGTAGCCCGGCAAACAGGCCGGGGGCGAAGACCCAGATCATCACACCAGCACCGAGGACCGAGACAACGCACGCCAGCAGCATCGAGCGCTTGGGCGAGAGGAATGTGTGCATCGACATGGAAAAGTTCTTTGCTCGGCCGGGGCCAGAAAAAACCCGGCCAGCAAGCCGATTGCTCGGCAGGCGGGCAGGGGGAGTGTCAAGACGCGGGGGATGTACAGATGTGTAGCCAGATTGTCGTGGACATTCGTAGCCACGCCGGCGTGCATCGGCAATTTTGGAGCGCGGGCAAGAGCACGAGCGACAAGAAGTTCAACGCGCGGCGGATCGGTGCCCGGCCAAGGCAGCCAAGCGCGCCGGGGCCGCTGCGCCGGAGCAAGGGTTGTTGCTCACTTGAGGGCGTGCCCGCTGCTAGCATCGAGCCCGCGATGTGGCGGGTTGTGCTTGTTGGCCCCTTGGCGGGGCTGATGTCGGAAGAGTGGTGCCGGGGGTGGTGGGGTGTTGCGGGCTATCGTGGGGATCACTGATGCACCAGCACGCTCACTTGAACAGACGGGTACGAATATCAGGGCCGACGCCGGCGTTGCTGGCCGCGCTCGCGGGGTTGCTGCTGGGCGTGCCTGCGAAGATCGCCTACGCCCAAGCCCCTGCCCCGACACCACCGGCGGGCACGGGCGTCGTCGAAGTCATCGACGAGCGTTTGGCCGCGATGGACTCGCGGCCGGTGCGCGACGTGGTCTTTATCAACCTCAAGGCCGCCGAGGAGGCGCTGGTGCGCAACCAAGTGCGGGTGCTGGTGGGCCAGCCGCTGGAATCCGAGACTGTCCGCGAGGACGTCCGCCGGATGGCCCGGCTGGGGCTGTTCGAGAAGATCCAGGCCAGCGTGCAACTCCTTGACGACGGCGGGGTGGTCGTTACGTACAACCTGACCCCCGCGCCGATCGTGCAGGACGTGCAGGCGGCAGGGAACCGCGAGATCCCCGACGCCGACCTCGCGGCGGTGGTGGGGATCCAGGCAGGGATCCCGGCCAACCAGTTCCTGCTCGACGGGGCCAAACGCCGGATTGTGCAGTTGTACCAGCAGCGCGGGTTTTATCAGGTGGATGTAACGATCGACACCAAGGAGCTGGCCGAGCGGGGGATCGTGGTCTTCCGCATCCGCGAGGGCGACCCGGTGAAGGTCACGAAGATTGTCTTTGAGGGCAACGCGAACATTGAGAGCGATGAACTCGAGGGGAGCACCCTGACGCGCGAGTGGTCGCTGATCGATCTTTCGCCTGGGGGCGTGTCAATCTCGCCAAAGTTGAAACTCGACGAGCCGATCCGCGTGGCGACGGTGCGCGAGCCGCGCCAGCGCAAGGGGCGCAAGGGGTACATCGACCAAGACGACATGGCCGCGGACATCGCCAGCCTGGAGGGTTTGTACGCCAACAAGGGGTATCTGCGTGCGCGTGTGGACCGCGAGATCATCATCTCGCCGAACAACCGCGAGGCGGTGGTGAAGTTTGTCGTCGATGAGGGGCCCAGGTTCACGGTGCGTGGCATCCAGGTGGTGCTGGAGGACAACACGCCCGACGGGTCGGAAGAGCCGACGCAGATCATCAGCCCCCGGCAGGCGGCAACGCTGATGCCCCTTCGGGCTGGCGAGGCGCTCTCGACAGACGGGGTGACGCAGGCGGGCTTTGCCCTGCGCGACGCCTATTTGCAGATGGGGTTCGTGGACACGTCGATCCGGGCCTTCACCAGGCAGATCGACAACGGCACGCAGGCGGACGTGATCTTCATCGTCAGCGAGAGCAGCCGGGCGATGACCGGGATGATCACCGTCAAGGGCAACGAGGCGACGCAGAGCAAGGTCGTCCGCCGGATGATTACTGTCAAGCCCGATCAGCCCCTCAACGGCGTGGCGCTGCGCGAGACCGAGCGGAGGCTGGTCGACAGCGGCATCTTCGACCGCAACGCCATCCGCGTAACGACACAGCGCGAGGACTCGCAAAACCCCGGCTACCGCGACATCCTCGTCGAGGTCGCCGAGACCAACACCGGCTCGTTCAGCTTCGGCGCCAGCGCCAGCAGCGACGGGGGCGTCGTCGGGCAGGTCTCGCTGACGCAGCGGAACTTTGATATCTTCGACACGCCCGACTCGTTCGGTGAGTTCTTCAGCGGCAAGGCCTTCCGCGGGGCGCAGCAGACCTTCAACCTCACGCTCGCGCCGGGCAGCCAGACGCAGAACTACGTCCTCTCGCTGAGCAACCCCTACCTCTTCGACACAGACTATTCAGGCTCGGCGGCCGTGGGCTACCGCCGGCGCGACTTTGATAGCTACAACGAGGGGCGCACCTTCCTCAGCCTGGGCGTGGGGCGGCGCTTCGGCGAGGTCTGGTCCGGCTCAGTCTCGGCACGCGGTGAACTGGTCAACATCAGCAGCATCGACAACGACGCCGCGACGGCCGTCATCAAGGAGCGGGGGACCAACGAGCTGACGGGCCTGAAGGCCCAGATGAGTCGGCGGTCGCTGGACAGGAACATCCGCCCCACCCGCGGGACCATCCTGGGTTTCGGTGCCGAGCAGTTCGGCCTGCTGGGCGGAGACTTCACCTTCACCAAATTCAACGCCGATGCCGCCGCGTACATCCCCATCGACGAGGACGCGCTGGGCAAGCGCACCGTGCTGCTGCTGCGGACCTCGGCCGGGTACATCCCGCAGAGCACCGACGACGTGCCGTTCTACGAAAACTTCAACCTCGGCGGGCGCGACTTCCGCGGCTTTAGGTTCCAGGGCGTCGGCCCGCGCGGCGTGCAGACCAACGGCTCTCCCTCGGCTGACTCCATCGGCGGCACGTTCAGCTTCTTCGCCGGCGCACAGATCGAAAAGCCGCTGGTTGGCGAGACGATCTCGGTGGTTGTCTTCACCGATACGGGCACGCTGCTCAACGAGGTAAGCCTAGATGAGTATCGAGCCTCGGTGGGCATAGGCCTTCGGCTGTACATCCCGCAGCTCGGGCCGGTGCCGCTGGCCTTCGACTTTGCCAGGGCCTTCGTCAGGGAGGACTTTGACCAAACGCGGCTTTTCAGTTTCTCCCTAGACGTGCCCTTCTGAGACCGACGCGACAGAGTGAGCCTGCCCATGCCGACGCACGTTGCCATCTTTCCGGGCAGTTTCGACCCTGTAACCAACGGGCACCTGGACGTGATCACCCGCGGGCGCAGGCTCTTTGACCGCATCATCGTCGCCGTTGGCCGCAACCCGGGCAAGGACGCGCTCTTTACCATCGACGAACGCGTGGCGATGCTGCGCGAGCTGGTCAAAGGCTCCGACGCGCCCGACGCCGCGCCCGTCAGCGTCGAAAGCTTCGAGGGCCTGACCGTCGACTTTGCCCGCAGCGCGGGGGCCGCAGTGCTGCTCCGCGGCATCCGCAACCTCTCTGACCTGCAGAGCGAGGTGCAGCAGGCGCTGACCAACCGGGCCATCGCCAACATCGAGACCGCCTTCGTCGTCGCCGGGCAAGACTTTGCCTACACCAGCTCCTCGCTCATCCGCCAGCTCACGGCCATGGGGCACGACCTGCACCCCCTGCGCTCGATGGTCCCCGAACTGGTCGTCCAGGCCCTGGCCCGCAAAAAGCGCGAGGGGCACCCGCTGCTCGCCCGGATCACGGCACTCAAGGACGAGGCATAAAGACTCTTTGCGCACCCGGTGCGGCGGGCTTCCAGCCCCCCGCCTTGGATTTCATAAAAAAAGCCTCTCAAGCACACCGGCGCGGGCCGGCACGCATCACCCGCCCGGCTCGTCGTCCAGCAGGCGGAGAGCCTCAACAAACCTCCCCCCACCCGGCCGCATAACCCCGGCGAAGCGCATCACGAGCCCCTCGCCCGTGCGCAACTCCCCTGTCCAGGTACGTTCGTGCGTCTGCGGAGATTCCAGCAGTGCGTGCGCGAGCAGGCTGAGCGTCGGGTTGTGCCCGACAAGCACGAGCACGCCCTGTGCGGTCGCGTGCTCGATCGCTGATTCAATCTGCTCGGGCATATCAGCGTGGGTGCTCAGGCGGTTGTCGATCTCAACTTCAACCCGCAAGGCACCCGCGACGATCCGTGCCGTCTGCTCGGCACGCACAAGGGGTGAGGAAACGATGCGTGCACCCTCACCCATCCAGCCGCGCTGCTGGAAAAGCCCGGCAATATGGCGCGCCTGTCGCTCCCCACGCGCAGTCAAGGCCCTGACCTCGTCGGTGCCGTCAGGCATCGGGCGCTCGGCGTTGCCGTGGCGCAGCAGCACCAGCGTCGCGACCTCGCTCATGCAGCGCCCCCGATGCTCCTGGCCTGGCTCCGCTCGATCTGGCACCACGGCAGCTCCGCCCACACGCGCGTCCCCTGCCCCCAGGTGCTCGTCAGGCCCACCTCGCCCTTGAGCACGCCCACGGCATGCTTGACGATCGCCAGCCCCAGCCCCGTCCCCCGGCGGGTTGAAAAACCCGTCCGTGCCGGATCAACTTGATAAAACCTCTCCCACACACGCTCCTGGTGCGCCAGCGGTATCCCCTGCCCGCTGTCGGCTACCTCGATGCGCACGCCCGCACCCGTGCGGGTAATCTGCGCTTGGATCGTTGAGTCGGCGTACGCGAACTTCACCGCGTTGTCGATAAAGTTCCGCAAGATCAGCCCGATGAGCCGCCGGTCGCCGGCAAAGCCGTTGCACCCCGGGTCCAGCACCAGGTGCAGCCTGATATTCTTACCAGCGCACGCCGGGTCGAACGTCTGACGGATGCTGGCAACCAACTCGGGCCAAGAGATCGGCTCGATCTCGACACTGAGCGTCGGCGTCTCGAGCCTGGAGAGGTCCATGAGGTCGTGGACGAGTTCCTCCAGCCGCATCGCGTGCGTGCCGATGGTGCCCATCAACTTGCCGCGCATCACAGGCTCATCGATCGCGCCGCCAGCGAGCGTCTCGGTCGCGGCCTTGATCGCCGCGATCGGCGTGCGCAGCTCGTGGCTGGCGTTGGCGACAAAGTCCGTCTGCATCTGCACCGCCTGCGCCAGGCTCGTGATGTCGCGCAGCACCAGCAGCACGCCGAAAACACCCGTCCCCCACGCGTTGGGCAGCGGCGCGGCAGCCACGTCAAAGACCCTCGGCCCCGCCTCCGTCGTCAGCGTTACTCGCCCCGACCCGCTCGTGCCCTTGTGCGCGGCGTGGTGCAGGTCCAGAATCTCACGCCGCGTCAAAAGCCCCTGCACCGGCCGGCCCGCAAGCGTCCCACGCGGGGCGGCAAAGAGCCGCTCGGCCGCGGCGTTGCACATGAGCACCTCGTCGGCCTGGTCGGTAACAATCACCGGGTCCACGAGCGCATCGAGCACCGACTCAAGGTTGCGCCCCTTCTTAGCCGTCTCCTTGACCTGCGTGGCCATCCGCTGGCCCAGTTGCCCGAGGGTTGTGCGAAGTTCCGCCAGTTCGTCCTGCGGGCCACCTTGCACGCTGCTCGTCAGCGTGCGTGCGGCCTCGACGGACGGCCCGTGCCCCGGCGCGAGCATCCGCCGAACTTCTGCGGTGATCCGCTCGACCTGCGCACCACGACGCAACGACCACGCCACGACCAACCCCACGCCCGCAGCGATCCCCAGCAGCGACAACCCCACACGCACCGACACCGGCAACGCCGTCGCCACGGTGAGCACGCCGGCCAACCCCGCAACAAGCACGGCCAGCACTGGCAGCAGGTTTTCCTTCCACCCCGGACGCATGAACACAGGTTAGTCGGATCAGACCCAGATCGCGGCCCCCGGGTACCCCGGACCTCCGGGCCGGGCTTCCCATCTGCCACCTATCTGCGTTCGGTGAGCCAACGAGTTCAAGACGCCCGGCCCGGAGGTCCGGGGTACCCAAATGCGCCCACCCCCATCTCGATCGCACGCCTGGCCGCAGTAGAGATTCCCAGCCCCTGCAACGCACCCGGCTGCACCCACTTTCGCCCCGCCCCTCCCTTACGCCGGCACGCAACCGCCCGCACGGCAAAGACCACAAACCGGATCGTCCGGTGCGTCGTCTGGTGCACAAACCCCCCCGCACGCACAAGCCTGGCACCATCGGCGGACTTCATGACCGCAAACTCGGCGACCTGCTGCTGCGTCGGGCGTTTGGCGCACTCGAGCGTCGGCGCTTGCCACATCTTCGACCACATCCCACTCTCGGCACGCTGCTCGACGAGCACGCGCCCGCCGGCATCGACGACAACGACCACCGCGCACACGAGCCTCTTCTTGACGCTCACCCCCTTGGGCCTGGGGATCACCCCGACAAGCCCCTTGGCCCTTGCCAGGCAGTGGCCCGCAAGCGGGCAAGACCCGCACCGCGCCTGGGCGGGCATCGGCAGGCAGATCGTTGCGCCCAGTTCCATCAGACCTTCGTTCAGGCGTGCATACGCGGGCAACTTTTCCGCCGAGCCGAGGGCATCGAGCAACCCCCCGGCACGTTCCCACGCCCATGCCGACGCCTCCTTGCCGGTCGCCTCGTGCGCGTCCAGCCGTTGAAGCACGCGCTGGACGTTGGCATCGACCAGCGGCGCACGCCGATGAAACACAATCGACGCGACCGCCCCGGCCGTGTACGAACCCACACCCGGCAACCGGCGAAGCTCGGCCACGTCCTCGGGCACGCGACCGTCAAACTGCTCGGCGATCACCCTCGCCGCGGCGTGCAGGTTGCGCGCCCGGCGGTAATACCCAAGGCCCGACCACAACGCCAGCACGTCCACCTCATCGGCCCGGGCAAGCGCCGCTACAGATGGGAACCGCTCCAAAAACCGCTCCAGATACGCCTCCACCCGCGTTATCTGCGTCTGCTGCGACATCGCCTCGGCGACCAGGCACGTATACGGATCACGCGGCACCGGCGAAGCGCCCAGGTCCGTTCGCCACGCCAGCGGGCGTGCGGCACCCTCAAACCACGAAACCACCAGCCCGGCAATCTCCCGGTCGCGCGCGGCTTCTGCGACACCCAGGGCCTCGCCAGGCACAGGCACCTCAGAGCGTCGGCGGGTCGATCGTGGCAAGCACGCTCTCCAACGCGGCCTTGACCGGCGCCCACTTCGCCCCCGGCGACTTGCCGACCGTCAACCAGTCCTCGTGCAGCAGCAAGTTGACCACACCCGGAATCGCAAGCACCGCGCGGGCGAGCGGGTCCCCAGCCGCGGCATGGGCCTCCCGATACGCCCTCGACCCCACGGCCACGCGGGCATCGAGCACGCACTTGAGGGCGTTGGGGTTGGACGTCTCTTGATACTGCTGCACACGAATAGGCACGCCGAAATCGTAGGGGCTCATCCATCGACGCCCCCGGCAGCCTTCACCTGCGCGATAGACTCGTCCCTATGGCCAAGGCACCCGCAAAGACCCGCAAGGGACCCGCCCGCCCCAGCGCGCCCAAGAGTGCGCCCAAATCCAAACCCGCAAAGGGGGCCGCCACAATGCCCGTCCCCGCCATGGCGTGGGACTATGCCCCCGCTCCCGAAACGACCAAGGTCTCCATCGCGCCGCAAAGCGGGCACTTCATCAACGGACGCTTCACGCCACCCGCATCGGCTGAGTACTTCCCCACCATCAACCCGGCGATCGAAGAGACCCTTGGCGAGATCGCGCAAGGCTCCCCCGCCGATGTCGATGCCGCGGTTCATGCCGCACGCTCGGCGCTCGCCCCGTGGCAGGCCCTCCCCGCCAGCGAGCGCGGCAAGTACCTCTACCGCATCGCCCGGCGCATCCAAGAGCGCGCCCGCGAACTGGCGGTCCTCGAAACCATCGACGGCGGCAAGCCGATCCGCGAATCCCGCGACGTGGACATCCCCCTGGCCGCCCAGCACTTCTTCTACCACGCCGGGTGGGCCGACAAACTCGAATACTTGCCCTCGGGTAGGTCGGCTCTCCGAGCCGACCCTCGTGCGTCTACGCAAACACCACAAGCTCGGCTCGGAGAGCCGACCTACCCACCGACCTACCCAAAGGGCGTCGGCGTCTGCGGGCAGATCATCCCCTGGAACTTCCCCCTGCTCATGGCGGCGTGGAAGATCGCCCCCGCCCTGGCCTGTGGCAATACCGTCGTGCTCAAGCCCGCTGAGACGACCCCGCTGACGGCCCTGCGCCTAGCCGAGATCTGTGCCGAGGTTGAGCTGCCGCCGGGCGTCGTCAACATCGTCACCGGCGACGGACGCACCGGCGCCGCGATTGTCAACCACCCCGGCATCGACAAGATCGCCTTCACCGGCAGCACTGACGTGGGCAAGCAGATCGCCCTGGCCGTCGCCCGGCACAACCCCGGGCCGGGCGCCGCCCACAAGCGCCTCACCCTCGAACTGGGCGGCAAGGGGGCCAACATCATCTTCGAGGACGCCAGCATCGACCAGGCCGTCGAGGGGATCATCGAAGGAATCTACTTCAACCAGGGGCACGTCTGCTGCGCAGGCTCGCGCTTGCTCGTGCAAGAAAGCATCGCCGAGGTGGTCGTGCGGAAACTCAAGTATCGCCTCAAAACCCTCCGCGTCGGCGACCCTCTGGACAAGAACACCGACATCGGCGCGATCAACAGCCGGGTGCAACTCGACAAGATCAAGGGGTACCTGAAACTGGGCGTGAAGCAGGGGGCGGGGCTGTATGTTGGTGGAAATGGTCAAATGGCCAAATTGCCAAATGGTCAAATGGATGCAGGAAGCGCTACGGCAGGGTTTGGCAAAGGGTTCTTCTGCCGGCCGTGCGTGCTCACGGGCGTGCAGCCCGCCCACGCCGTCGCCCGCGAAGAAATCTTCGGCCCCGTCCTCTCCGTCCTCACCTTCCGCACGCCCGAAGAGGCCCTCACCCGCGCCAACAACACACCCTACGGCCTGGGCACCGGCGTCTGGACCGACAAAGGAAGCAAAGCCCTCGAAATGGCCCGTAAACTCGATGCCGGCGTCGTCTGGCTCAACACCTACAACAAGTTCGACCCCGCCTCACCCTTCGGCGGGTACAAAGAAAGCGGCTTCGGCCGCGAAGGTGGCGTGCATGGGTTGCGGGGGTATCTGAAATAGCAGTGCGGGCCCAAGATATCCAACCCCCTCAGACCTTCACCTTCGGTGCCTTATAAAACGGCAGCGCACACACCGTCGCCCCCAAGCGGTCACCCTTGCCCGTATCAATCTCCACCTGCACCCCAGGCGTGCTGCTCGCCGACGGCACATAGGCCATCGCGATGCAGGTGCCCAGCGTCGGGCTGGGCGCACCACTGGTAACCACTCCCCCCTCGCGCCCACCGACGATGACCTTCATCCCCTGCCGTGCCGAGCGCTTCCCATCGACCTTCAGGCCCACCAGCTTCGTCGGCGGGCCGCCACTGTCGCGCGAGCGCTTCAGCGCGTCGGCACCGACGAACGCCTCCCCATCATCGATCGCTTCTTTGTCCAGGGCAATGGCAAAGTCAAGACCCGTCCCCAGTGCGTTCGTTTCTTCCGTCAACTCGTGCCCGTACAACGGCATCCCCGCCTCCAGCCGAAGCGTGTCGCGCGCGCCCAGGCCGCAGGGGCGGATCAACCCCTCGGGGGCCTTCTTCATAATCATCGTCATCGCCATGTCGATCATCCCCGCTGGCAGGATCACCTCCACGCCGTCTTCGCCCGTGTACCCAGTTCGGCTAACGATCAACTTGGCAATCAGCAGGTTCTTGACCGCGAACGTGTAGCGCTTCAGCCCCGGTATCTCCTTGCTCACGGCACTGATAAACTCGATCACCCTCGGCCCCTGCACCGCCACCATCGCCGTCTTGCTCGTCTGGTCCTCCAGGCTTGCCACAAACCCACCAGCATCCTTGACAGCGTTGATGTGCGCGATCACCTTCTCCCGGTTGCTGGCGTTGCAGACGACCAGAAAATCATCCTCATCCATCCGGTAGACGATGATGTCGTCGTGGATCCCGCCCTGCGCGTTGCACAGCAGCGCATACCGGCATACGCCGGGCTTCATGTCGCGCACCCGCCGGGTGCAGAGCTTCTCGAGCAGCTTGCCCGCCTGCCGGCCGTGCACCTTCAGCCGGCCCATGTGCGAGACGTCAAAGAACCCCCCGCTGGTGCGCGTCTGCACATGCTCGGCGGTGATCCCCCCGCCCGCGCTCCCGTCTGGGTTCGTCCAGGCATATGTCAGGGGCATCTCCCAGCCGGCAAAGTCGACCATCTTGCCGTGCTGTGAGTGGTGGTAACTGTTCAGTGCGGTCTTGAGCATGAGGTGCGCCTTGCGGTGAAGTGGTTTACGGGTCGTCAGGATAGCAGAAGCACACCCAGGCCAGCGAGAGGGACCAAAGACCCAGGGCATCTACCCGGGCAGCTGGTGCACATGCCCCAGCGCGGGCCCGAGGATGCGCGGGTGATCGCTCCCAGCCGCCGCCAGCAGGCGCGCCATCGGCTCATCGGGTGGTTCGTCCGAGAGTTTAAAGGTACCAAAGTGCACCGGCAGCACCCGGCGTGCGCGCATCGCCGCGGACATCTGCCAGACCTGCTCGGGCGTGGCGTGCGCCCGCACCCACGGGTCATACGCCCCGATCCCCATGATCGCCAGGTCAACCCCGTTCGCCCCCAGGTGGTCATACGCGCCCGTCATGGCCGTGTCCCCGGCAAAGAGCACCCTCGGCCCGTCCCCCCCGGCGTGCCCGAGCAGATAACTATTAAACCCGCGGTGCCTGTCCCAACCCGCCCGAGCGCCCCAGTGCTTGGGCTCAATGGCGCGCAGCAGCAAATCCCCGACCTGGATGCTCTTTTTCCACCCCAGTTCATCAACCTGTGCAAACCCCTTGGGTATAAGCCCGGCGGTGTTGGCCGCGGTGATGACCCTGGGCGGTGCTTTGCCCCCCACCCGCAGCAGGTGCCGCAGCGTCGGCAAATCCAGATGGTCAAAGTGCGCGTGCGAGAGCAGCACCAGGTCGATCGCCGGCAGAGCCTCGATCGCCACAGGCGGCGGGTGCAGCCGTGAGATACCGATCGTCCGCCCCGCAACGCTCAAACCGATCCGCCTGGACCAGACCGGGTCCGTCAATATCGTCTGCCCGTGCACCTTCAGCAGCACCGTGCAGTGCCCAAGCCAGCTCACCGCATGGGCCGAGGCGCTCCACCCTGCGGTGAACTCTTCCTTGGCGTGCAAGGCCCCGTGCTCGGGCGACCGCGCCAGCAGCCCCAGCGGGTACCGCTTCGCCGCGCGTGCGGCTACGAGCGCAACCTCGGCCAGCTTCGCCGGTGGCGCACCCGCACCGTTGCCTACCAGTTTGGCCTTGACTTTGCCTATCAACACCCACAGTTTAGGGGTCCGCCGTGCCCCCGGCTGTGCCTGCCAAAACGCACAAGGCCCCGGCAAACGCCGGGGCCTGTGGGCAATGCGGTCGAGAGGAGTTGAACCTCCAAGCCCTTTCGGGCACTAGAACCTGAATCTAGCGCGTCTGCCAATTCCGCCACGACCGCCCGTGGGGGAGAAGTATACGCAAACGCCCCCAGGAGGGCGAGTTTGCCGGCCCGGCACCACCCCCGGCACGCTCGCGGGGGCATCGCCCGCCGCGGGCCCGCCGGGGGTTCTATCTTTTTCACACCGGCCCGTTCTACGCTCCCGGCGTGAACCCCACCGCCCAACTCCTGCAACCCGAAGTCGAGGAGCTGATCCACAGCAAGTCCTTCGGCGAGCTGCGCGAGGTCCTTCACGGGCTGGACCCGGCCGACGTTGCCGACATCTTCCTCGAACTCCCACAGGTCGATGCCGCCGTCGCCTTCCGCATCCTCCCGCAAGACGACGCCGGGCACGTCTTTAGTTACCTCCCGCCCGACAAACAAGAGGGGCTGATCCAAGAGCTCTCCAAGGGCAACGAGAACCAGGTCGTAACACTCGTCGAGGGGATGGACACCGACGACCGCGTCCGCCTGCTCGACGAACTCCCCCCGGCAGTCGCCAGCCGAATCGTCGCCAGCCTCAGCCCGGAGGAACGCCTACGCACACAGTCGATCCTCGGCTACGCGCCCGGCACCGTCGGGCGGATGATGACCCCCGAGTACGTCCGCGTCCGCAGCGAGTGGTCCGCCGCCAAGGCCCTCGAGCACATCCGCCGCTACGGGCGCGACGCCGAGACCATCAACGTCGTCTACGTCATCGACGACCAGGGACGGCTCGTTGACGACCTGCGCCTGCGCCAACTCATCATGGCCGACCCCGAGACGCCCATCGAGGCGATGATGAACCGCCAGTTCATCACCCTCCGCGCCGACCAGCCGCAGGAAGAGGCGGTGCTCGAACTGCAAAAGTACGACCGCGTCGCCCTGCCCGTAACCGATTCCCGCGGGCACCTGCTCGGCATCGTCACCCACGACGACCTCGCCGACGTCGCCCAGCAGGAAGCCACCGAGGACATCCAAAAAATCGGCGGCGTGCAGGCCCTCGACGAGCCGTACATGGGCGCCAGCGTCTTCCAGCTCGTCAAAAAACGCGCCCCCTGGCTCGGGCTGCTCTTTATGAGCGAACTGCTCACCACCAACGCGCTGAGCTTCTACGAGGACCAGATCGCCAAGGCCGCCGTGCTCGCCACGTTCATCCCCAGCATCATCAGCTCCGGCGGCAACTCCGGCTCGCAGGCGAGCACCCTGGTCGTCCGCGCGCTGAGCCTGCGCGAGATCGGCACCAGCGACTGGTTCCGCGTCCTCCGCAAGGAGATCGCCTGCGGGCTGATCCTCGGGCTGATGGTCGGCCTCATCGGCCTCTTCCGCGTCAACGTCTTCGGCTTCTTCGGGTGGTTCAAGGACAACTCCCCCGAGCAGGCCCACTACCACACCCTCGCCATCGCCATCAGCGCAACGCTCATCTGCGTCGTCCTCTGGGGCAGCGTGATGGGCTCGATGCTCCCGCTGGTGCTCAAAAAACTACGCCTCGACCCCGCCGCGTCCAGCACGCCCTTCGTCGCCACGCTCGTTGACGTAACGGGCATCGTCATCTACTTCACACTCGCGATGTCCATCCTCGGCGGCACGCTCCTGGCCACACGCACCGGCCCCACCAGGCAGTTCACACTCCCCAGCGGCCAGCAGTACGTCATCTTCACCGACGACCGCGGCCACCCCAAGGCCGTCGCCCCCATGCACACCCTGCAAGAGAAAATCGACATCCGCGAGTTCCAGGCCCCCGCCAGCAAATAGCCCGCCCGCAGCATCACACCCGCCTACCCCCGACCGTGATCGCCACCGCTCCATACGCCGACTCGGTTATCGCGTAGTGCCCCACTCGAATCCGCATCTCCTCGGGGTTGATCCCCTTCTGGCGCATCAGCCGTTTCAACCCCGCCGGAAGCCCAAACTCTATATCCTCGGCCATCACGTCCCGCTGCTCGATCGTTCCCCCAAACCTCCCGAGCAGCACCCGGCACAGCTCCGCCACCAGGTCCTCCGGCGCGCTCGCGCCCGCCGTGACCAGCACCGTTGCATCGCGCCCCTGCCCGGGCGTTGCCACGAACCACTCGGGCCTGATCTCCGAGGCATCATCCAGCAGGTACGCCGGCGTACCCACATTCCGGCTGATCTCCGTCAGGCGCACGCTGTTGCTGCTGTTCTTGCTCCCAACCACCAGCACCAAATCACACTCGGGGGCGATCTGCCGAACCGCCTGCTGCCGGTTCGTCGTCGCGTAACAAATATCACTCCCCGGCGGGTCCTTGATCTTCGGGAACGCCCTCTTGAGCGCATCGATCACCACCTGCGCATCGTCGGTGCTCAGCGTCGTCTGCGTCAGATAGACCAACTTCTCCGGGTCGATGATCGTCAGCCCAGCGATGTCCGCCGGAGACTCAACCACCTGCGTCGCCCCCGGCGCCTCACCCCGCGTGCCGATCACCTCCTGGTGGTCCTTGTGCCCGATCAACAGAATCTGGTACCCCTGCCGGGCGTACCGAACCGCCTCGCTGTGCACCTTGGTCACCAGCGGGCACGTCGCATCAATGCTCACCAGACCCCGAGCCTCGGCCTGGGCACGCACCGCCGGCGAAATCCCGTGCGCACTGAACACCACGATCGCCCCCTCGGGCACCTCACGCAGGTCATCAACAAACACCGCCCCACGATCAATGAACCGCCCCACCACGTGCCGGTTGTGCACAATCTCGTGGTAAACATACACCGGCACGTCGGGGCAGGTGTCCAGCAAAATACCCACGACATCCACGGCCATGTGGACCCCGGCACAAAACCCGCGCGGGTTGGCCAGCAGCAGTTTCATCGAACATACTCTAGCACACGTTGCAAGCACTCCCCTCCATCAACACACTGGGCCTTGACCCAAAAGCCCCGGTGCTCAACCTCCTGGACCGCTACGGCCCGACCGCCGCGCCCGCCCCAGCAGTCCCCACCGACGCTGCCCTCGATTACGCCCGCGCCCTCACACGCCGGCACCCCGAAAACTTCACCGTCCTCTCGCTGCTGGTCCCCCGCCGACTCCGCGACGACGTCGCCGCCATCTACGCCTTCTGCCGATGGGCCGACGACCTCGGCGACGAGACCGGCAACAACGCCCACGCCCGCCAGCGCAGCACCACCTTGCTGGACTGGTGGCAACACGAACTGGACCTGTGCTACGCCGGGCGCCCCAAGCACCCCGTCATGCTCGCCCTCGCACAGACCATCAACCGCCACAACCTCCCCCAACAACCCTTCACAGACCTCATCGACGCCTTCAAGCAAGACCAAAAGCACACCCACTATCAAACCTGGGATGAACTGCTGGACTACTGCGCCAAAAGCGCAAACCCCGTCGGCCATCTCGTCCTCATGCTCGACGGCTACACCCCCGCCACACACCCCGACCTCTTCACCCTCAGCGACGCCGCGTGCACCGCGCTGCAGATCACCAACCACCTGCAAGACTGCAAGCGCGACCTGCTCCAGCGCGGCCGCGTCTACCTCCCCATCTCCACCACGCGCTTAGACGAACCAACCCTCCGCCACATGCTCGCCAACGACACCGCCGCTGCACGCCAACGCTTTGCCAACGCCATCGCACCCCTGTGGGACCAAACCCAGGCCCTGTACAACACCGCCGCACCCTTGCCCAAACGCCTCAATCGCTCCCTCTGGCCGATGGTCTGGCTCATGGTCCAAGGGGGCCAGCAGACGCACGCCGCGATCAAATCCCAAGGCCTGACAACCCTCTGGCACAGGCCAAGGCTCAGCAAGCCGCGCAAGGGGCTGCTGGTCCTGCGCGCAGCCGCCCTGGCCCTGACACAAAACCTGGTGCAAAAACCGGTGCGGGCATGAGCACCCCCGCGCCCGATCTCGCCCACGCCTTCGCCGCCGCCGGCACGCTCACACGCGCGCGGGCAAAGAACTTCTACCACGGCCTGCGCCTGACACCCCGCCCCAAGCGCGACGCCGTCTACACCATCTACGCCTGGATGCGCACCGGCGACGACGCCGTCGACGACGCGCCCGACCCGCAAACCGCGCTCGCACGCCTAGACCACCTCCACCAACTCACAACCGCCGCACTGGCCGGTGCCGCCAGCCAATCCGTTCACGCCCCCGCCCCCCTCGGCGGCGAGTGGTGGCCCGCGCTCACCAGCGTCGTCGAGCACTACCAACTCCCCCGTGAAATCCTCGACGACGCCCTCCTAGGCCTAGCCGAGGACGCCAAGCACACCGGCTACGAATCCCTCGCCGACCTCGAGCGCTACTGCCACCGCGTCGCCTCCACCGCCGGGCGCGCCTGCGTGCGCATCTGGGGCCTGACCGATGCCACACACACCACCCAAGCCGACGCACTCGCCGGCGAGCTGGGCGTTGCCTTCCAACTGGCCAACATCCTCCGCGACATCGCCCACGACGCCGCCACAGGCCGCTGCTATATCCCCCGCACACTCCTGGCCCGGCACAACCTCACGCACAAAGAGCTCCTCACCTGGCACACCCCTCACCGCTGCTCGGCGCTCATCGCCGACCTCGGCAGCCGGGCCGACCGCGCCTTCGCCGCCGCCGACGCGCTCGAACCACTCATCACCCCCGACTGCCGGGCCACGCTCTGGGCCATGGCCCGCATCTACCGCTCCCTACTGCACACGCTCTTAGCCGACCCACGCCGGTGCGTCGCACCCACCCCGGCACGCATCCCGCACGCACAAAAACTCCAGATCGCAACCGCCGCCCTCGCACGCCGCGGGCTGCAAGGGGTGCTCGCGTGAGCACCAACGCACGCCCGTGGGACGCCATCGTCTGCGGCGCCGGGATCGCCGGCATGGCCGCCGCCCTCGCCCTCGGCCGCGCCGGCGCACGCGTGCTCGTCCTGGAAACCCGCAAAAAACTCGGCGGCCGGGCCACCAGCTTCACCGACCCACGCACCGGTGAAGAGCTCGATAACTGCCAGCACGTAACCCTCGGCTGCTGCACCTCCTACCTCCACCTCCTCGCCCACCTCGGCATGCACCACGCCCTCACCTGGCACGACCAGCAGTTCTGGATCGAGCCGGGCGGACAACGCTCCACCATCAAACCCTCACCCCTGCCCGCCCCGGCACACCACGCCCCCTCGCTGCTCCACGCAAAGTTCCTCACCCTCCCCCAAGCCGCAACCCTCTCCCTCGGCATCCTCGCCGCACTTGGCGCAACCCGCGCCTCCTGGCAAGGCCGGCTCTTCTCCACCTTCCTCGACGAAGCTTCTCAACCCGAAATCCTCCGCAAACGATTCTGGGACCCCGTCGTCATCTCCGCCTGCAACCTCACACCCGACCGCGTCGACGCCTCGCTGGCACTCAAGGTCTTTCAAGAAGGCCTGCTCTCAAGCCCCCGTGCCGCACGCATCGGCATCCCACGCCTCCCACTCGCTCGCCTCTACGATGCCTTCGCACCAACGCTCGCACAATCACACGGCCAGGTCCTCCTCGGCGCAAGCGTCGCCCAGATCGATGAGCACCGCGTAACCCTCGCCGACGGCCAGACCCTCCACGCCGGGCACATCGTCTGCGCACTCCCCTACGAACGCGCCGCCACCACCATCAACCCCGCACTCCAAGCACGCGACAACCGCCTGGCCCCCCTGGCCAACATGCCCCACAGTCCGATCCTCGGCGTGCACCTCGCCTTCGATGCCCCGGTGCTCGACGTCCCACACGCCGTGCTCATCGAGGGGGCAACACAGTGGCTCTTTGCCAAGGACCCCTCGGGCGCGCGCATCCACGCGGTGATCTCCGCCGCGGACGCCTGGGCCGATCTCGACGAGCACGCCACCATCAACCGCGTCCTTGCCGACGTGCACACCTACTTCCCCCACTCCCGCACGATCCCGCTGCGCTGGGGCCGCGTCGTGCGCGAGAAGCGCGCAACCTTCGCCCCCACACCCACCTTCGAGCGCCTCCGCCCGAGTGTCCAAGGCCACAGCCGGCTCCTGCTCGCAGGCGACTACTGCAACACCGGCTGGCCCGCCACCATGGAAGGTGCCGCCCGCGCAGGCTACGCCGCCGCTAGCGCCATCCTCGGCACAGACCTGACCATCCCAGACCTCCCACCAGGCCCCTTCGTCCGCCCCGCCAGCGCAGCGTGGTAACCCCACCTCACTTGCACACCCCGGCAGGCCAACGATCAGCCGTGCCCCGCGCCAAGCATCAACCCGCCCCCACCCCACGCAGGCGATCCACACCATCCTCGACGCCCCGGGCATCGCCATCCTCCCCCTGGACACCCGCTGGGCAGCCACCGTCCACGCCGGCACCTCGGCCCCCCGCTTCCTCCACGCCGTGCGCACAATCGAGGGGACCGCAACCCACGGCCCAACAACCTGGCACGCCCCAACTATCCACAGCGCACTGGTAATGCTCCCTAACACGCCACTGCTCCAGCGTGCCGTGCGCGTCCTTGGCCCACGCGCAGTCACCCTCGCCGTCGAACTCGACCCCAACCAGCACGCCATCGACCCCCTCCTAACCCCGGCTATCGAAGAGGGCTACCTCCACCTCCGACTCGCCCCGTGGGCCGAATCGCTCGGCCCCAACTTGCTCCTGGCCGATGGACTCACCAGCGTGCACACCCACGCCCAAGCACAAGACTTCGCCCAAAGGCTCTCAGCCTCCGGCATCCCCGCCCAGGCCTTCGCCTCCCTCAGTCCCGCCACCCCCAAGGCCACCCCCGCCGGGCAACCATCAACGCTCGTCCGCCTCCCCAAACACGGCTCCTTCGCCGTCGATCGCGTCGGGCTTGTCCCCGCAGAAGATGTCCGCCGGCTCCTCACCGTCCGCGTCCTCTTCGTCTGCACCGGCAACACCTGCCGAAGCCCGATGGCCCAGGCCATTGGCCAAAGCCTTGCCGAGCGCCTCCCCCCAGGCAGCGTCCCCATCGAGGTCCAAAGCGCTGGGACCGCCGCAACCGACGGCTCACCCCCAACCCCCGAAGGAACCGAGGCCCTCCGCTCCCTCGGCTTCACCCCGCCCAGCACGCGCTCACGCAGGCTCACCACCGACCTGCTCTCCTGGGCCGACATCGTCTGGACGATGACACAGTCCCACGCCCGCGCCACATCAGCACTCGCAGCACCACTGACCCCCACCCCGGCCGGCAACGGCACGATCGTTCAAACCCTCGACCCCGACGGGCACGACGTGCCCGACCCCATCGGAAGCCCGGCAAGCGTCTACCGTTCCACCGCGCAGGCCCTGCACAGGCTCATCGCCAAGCGCTTCGCCCACCTGCAAGCCACCCAGACCCAACACGCCAACGACCAGACCAACGACACGGAGGCCCGCACATGAAACTCGGCCTGGGCGCAGATCACCGCGGCGCGCACTGCGCAAAGCAACTCCACGACCGCCTCGTCTCACTCGGGCACGACGTCCGATCCTTCTCCTCCCTCGCAGGCGAGCCGTGCGACTACCCCATCCCCGCCTACAACCTCGGCACCGCCCTGGGCCAGGGCGCCATCGACAACGGCATCCTCATCTGCGGCACCGGCATCGGCATGTGCATCGCCGCCAACAAACTCCCAGGCGTCCGCGCCGCCATCGCGCACGACGAACTCACCGCCGAGATCAGCCGAACACACAACGACGCCAACGTCCTGTGCCTCTCGGCCGACCTCCTCGGCCAGCGCCTGATCGAAAAAATCGTCGACACCTGGCTGGCCACACCCTTCCAAGGAGGCCGGCACGCACGCCGCATCCAAGAAATCCAGGCCATCGAAGCGGGCAAAGACCCAGCCGACAAGGCCTAAAACCCCTCCCTCAGAACGTTCTGGCGGGGAGGGGCAGGGGTGGGGTTGGGTCACACCGATACGCCCGATGCAAACACGAGTGCCCCGAGCAACGAGCCATAAATAAGAGGTTCGCGGAGGGTGCGGAGGGTGACGGAGGGACGCGGAGTTAAAGCGGGACAAGTGATTCGTAAGAAAAGAATCGTGATATAGGTTAGGGGTTTGTGGCGGGGGTGGTGGTGGGCGTCGCACGATTCACTGCCGCTGGCGGTCTGCTCTGCCAATAACCCTTGGCCGTTCGAATTATACTGGGTGTATTGAAGTCACTCCATGGTCTAGCCCGCACGTCAGAGAGCGGCGTGCTCTTGTCTTGGCGGTAATCGATAACCTTGATGGGAACGTCATGCAGAACGATCTCGGCGTCGAGGAACCAGGTGTTGGCGGGATTGATTTCTGCGAGTTCCCGCATGGGGATGAGCCGGACGTTTGCGGTTTTCCCCTCGGGCAGGCGGAGCAACTGTTCTGTGTGCCCTGGTGGCCCCATCGATGAGTAGTTCATATAACTATTATCACTGGTCGCTACAAAGGCACCACCACTATAAGTCTTGCCATCGATCTCGACTCTCGCGAGAAACGCCACGCCGTCGGGAACCTTTTTATTTGCCAGATCATCGGCACCCCCCCAGTCTTGGCGCACGTTCGGATCGATCGCAAAGTGCAGTTCTCGGTCAGGGCCCTCGTGGTATTCGGAGACAACGATGTTGACCACATCGAGATTCAACCCCCGCTTGAACGCTTCCAAATCGGCCCCTGTGAGCGTCCGCGCCTGCACGACCTCATCGGGGTTATCAACAATCTTGATCGGCACCGAGAGCTCCCACGTCAGTTCGGACGCGACCAGTGCGAGTGCGGCTCCGTTGCGCCGAACCTTCCCCGCCAGGTGCACTTCAACGCTGAGCGTTGCCGGGTCGAGGGGTGTGTCGCGCCGAACCCTCGTGCCGGTCCGGTCAAACCTGCTCCCGCTGCTAGGCGTGCCTTGCGGGTGGAACACCGATGGCCCGGCGATCTGCCAGTATCCGTTGTCCGAGAGTTTTGCCGAAAATGCCGGGGGCGTCTCTTCAAACATCAAGGGCATGAGGCGACGCCTGCTCTCCTGCGGCACGCCGTTGATCCGCCAGTTGCGGACCTTGTATCGTGCACCAAACTCTTGGTTGGTCCCCAGGCGAGATGCCACGGGTTTGATCTCAACGACAGCATGCCCCCCCCGCGCGGCCACAGGGCGCGCCGTGATCACCGGCTTGATGCCGTTGACAAGCACCTGCTGCGCCTGCTCGGGCGTCAGCAGGCCGTTGAGGTCCACGCCCTCAAGCAGGTCCGCCCACGCGCGCGTCCAGACTCGCGTATCGTCGGCCTGGAAGGCCAACACAAGGGCCACGGCACGCTTGGACTGCTCTTGATCGAGCGTTTGATCCCGCAGGCGGGTTGTGATCTCAACAACGGCCTCGTCGGCGCGTGCCCACGGCCCCATGTTGGCCATGAGTTCCAAGGCACCCATCGGCAGGTGCTTGACGATCGACGTGCCCGTCGCGGCCGAGTAGGCGAAAATGCCCAGCGGCGTGGCCGCGATGAGCATGATCGCCATGCCACAGGCGATCACGCCCCGCTGGCGGGCACGCGCACCAAAGCGCACGCCCTTTCGCCCCCGCGCAGGTTCCAGGCCCGTGCCACACTCAGGGCAGGTGCGTACGCCCGGATAGATGCCGACAAGATCAAATCGGCAGCGGGAGCAGTGCGGATGGTCATTGACCTTCCGACCGCGCCAGCCACGCAACACCACCACCACCCCGGCCAGCACAAGCGTACTCAAGATGACGACGATCCCGGCACCCATGAAACAAGGTTATGACGTGCCGGTGAACGAATACAGATCGCCGATGTTTCACGTACGGAACCCCTCCCCCAGAACGTTCTGGCGGGGAGGGGCAGGGGTGGGGTTGGGTCAATCAGCGAGGTGGCGTGTGGTAGTGCGGCGTGGTGAAGTTACACAGTGACAAAGTGCCAGAGGTGCAAAGTTGCAAAGGTTCAGAGTGTGGCAATAGGCCACTTTGCCACTTTGTAACTTTGCTACTTTGTAACTCCGCCACTTCCCCACTCCGCCACCCCCCCCACCCTCACACCACCACCCGCCCCTTACGAAACGCCCTCTGCCCCCACCGCCCCGCCAGCGCCGGCTGGCAGACCGCCCCCGCGATCGCCGCCCCCGCCACAACGTCCGTCAGCCAGTGCGCGTCAAAGAGCAGTCGGCAGAGCATCACGACGCCCGCCAGCACGACGGCCACCCACCGGATCGCCGGGTAGAGGCTCGCCAGCATCACGCTCATGCCCACGGCAAAGGCCGTGTGGCTTGAAGGCATCGACCAGAGCTGCGCGTGCGACGGTGCGCCAAGGTCCCAAGCATGCACGAGAATCTTCTGCCCATTGTCGCCGAGGATCGGATAAACCCCGAACGGGCCGAGGAACGTCTCATGGTCCCCGAACTGCGGCCTCGGGCGCCCAATAAGCATCTTGGCACCGAACGTCGCCACGCTCATCAACGCCAACGCCACGCCATAGTCCAGCAAACGCACACGCTGGCTCTTGTCCAAAAGCACAATCAGCAGACAAACCAGCACATTGACAGAAAACTGCCCGTACTGCTGCAACGCCATGAGCTCCCGCCGAAGATCACCCCCAAGCGCCCGGCTGTGCAACCACCGGTCCACCACAGGGTCCAGCGGGTGCAGCACAAAGACCCCCACAACCCCCGCAATCAAAAACCACCCCCACCAACCCAACCCCAGCCAGCCCGCCCCCACACCCGCCCCTGGCTGGCGCAGCACACCGTGATCTTGGCTAATCTGCTTGCTCGTGCCGTCTGTGCTATCCAACCTGTGCTCCTCGCCGGCCCGGAGCACGCGTGCACGTGCGTGGGCATCGTCTTGGCACACCGGGGGCCTCGCCCTGGTGCTGCTGTGCCTGATAGTGTATCTGCCGGGGTTGACCTCGATCCCGCCGGTTGACCGCGACGAGTGCCGATTCGCCCAGGCCAGCAGGCAGATGTTCGAGTCGGCCACCCTCCCGGCTGAGAGCCAAGACGTGCGCACCGACGCGCAAGGCAGGCCCCTAGGCCCGCACGCAGGCGGGTGGGTGGTCCCGATGGTGCAAGACCGACCACGCCTGAACAAACCCCCCCTGGTCTACTGGCTGCACGTCGCCAGCGCGTGGGCCTTCACCGCCGGCGACCCGGCACGCGACGCGATGTGGATGTACCGCATCCCCTCGATCTTGTGCGCGATCATGGCGGTCCTGGCAACCTGGCGCATCGGGCTACAGATGTTCGACCCTCGGGCCGCCTGGCTGGCCGGGAGCCTGCTGGGCCTAAGCCCGATGGTCGTCTGGGACGCGCACCAAGCACGGGCCGATCAGCTGCTCCTAGCGTGCACGACACTGGCGATGCTGGCGCTGTGGCGCTGCATCAAAGCGCCCGGCAGTTGGGGTTGGCCAATAGCCCTGTGGGCGTGCGTAGGCCTGGGCATCTTGGCCAAGGGGTTCATCACGCCGATGGTGGTGGTTCTTGGCCTCGGGGCGTTCTGTGCGTGCACGCGCTCGCTGGCACCGGTGCGGGCGTGGCTGGCGCTGCCGGTGCTGCTGCTGATGGTCTCACCCTGGCTTGTGCTCATCGTTCGGCACTTCGGGCTATGGGCGTACGCGTCGATCGTGTGGGAGGAGACCTTCCGCCGGGGCGCACTCGGCAGCCGGGAGGGGCACTTTGCCCCGCCCGGGACGCACCTGCTCCTGCTGGTGGTGCTCTTCTGGCCCGGCTGCTTCGCCACGGCCGAGGGGTTTGTGCTGGCCGTGCGCAGGGCGTGGGGTGGGCCGAAGATAGACCCGACGCAGGCCCTCTGGCCCAGGTTCAAGCAGGGTTTGGCCCGTGTGCTCCGCACGCGCGCACAGGGGCGCACAGCCGAGTTGTTTTTGCTCTCCTGGATCGTGCCCGCGTGGATCGTCTTTGAGCTCAGCCCCGCCAAACTCCCCCACTACACACTGCCGATGTACCCGGCCATCGCGCTCCTCTCCGCCCGCGCGGTCCTCTCAGCCAGGCTCCAACGCCCACTGCCCGCGCTCGACGCGGGCCTGTTCATCTGGACGCTCATCCCCGCCACGCTCGCGCTCGGCCTAATCGGCGTGCTCCTGATACCCGGCTGGACGAACAACGCCGTGCCTACTGGCTGGCCCGCTGTTCTCGTCGTACTGGGTGCTGGGGTTGCGTTGGTGCTGCTGGCGCTGGCGCACCGGCGGTTCCGGTCCGGCCATGCCGCACATGGGCAACTGCTGGGCATCGCCGTGGGCATCTGCCTGCTTGTGCCGACGCTGCAAGTGGTCGCCCCCGCGCTCGTCCCAGGCCGGGCGAGCGCGCGGATCATCGAGCGCCTCCATCAGATCGATCCCTCGGCCACGCGCCCACTGGCAAGCACCTACCACGAGGACAGCATCATCTTCCACTCCCGAGGCCAGGTCCAACGCATCGCCAGCACCGACCTGCTCACCTGGCTGAACGCCAACCCGCAGGGCCTGGCGATCGTCCGGCTCAAGAGCATCCCGGATGCCCTCGCCGAGGAGAAAGTGCTGGTGAGGGACCAAGCTTCGGGCCTAGGGATCGTTGGTGGTCCGGTGCCGTGAGGGAGGAAGTGGCCGAGTTGCAAAGTGGCAAAGCAGCCGAGTGGTGAAGGCCGCTCGTGGGTTGGTGCGTGTAAAGCCCACCCCGGCATTTCCGCCGCGTTCCTCCACCTGTCTGACCGAAACGACTTGGAACTTTAGACGGCGTTCTGGACGCGCCAGAGGGGGTGCAGGACGATTCCTTCGCTACCTCACTCAGAGCGGGGTGCCGATCGGAGCGGTGGCGAGACAACGCGCTACCCGCGTCCTACCTCGGAGTCGCACTGCGCTCGCGCAGCGCCTTGATCGCAACCTCGATCGCACGCGCGCCGCCGTCGTCATCGGGGACGAGGATGTCGGGCTCGACGGGCCCGCTGCGGTCGGGGTCGCCCGAAGCGCCGAGGAAATAGGCAGTGCAGAAACTGACGATGAGGCCGCTGTTGGGCAACTGGGCGAAGCCGCATTCACCCATCGAGTTGACTGGTTCGCCTGTCGGCCGCCCGACCAACAGCGCCATCTTGTAGCTCTTCGCCATGTCCGCTGTCATGTTCGCGGAAGAAAAGGTCCCCGGCCCGACCACCAAGGCGACCGGGCCGTCGAAGCGGCGCTTGATGTCAGGGTCGTTCGAGGGTGGAACATCCTTGCCAAACCACCGCTGCTCGCCAAAATCGAGATCGCCGATCCCCATGAAGCTCCTCCACGGCAGGATGCGGGCCCACCACTCGAGGGACGCCTCCATGAACGCGTCGTATGGCTTCGACCGCTTCCAGAGCTTGCCGCTCGCCCCGCGATAGGGGTTGTCGCTCACCGATTCGAGGAGCAGCCTGCCGTTCTCGCTGTTGCCGCCGCCGTTTGCTCGGATGTCCACGATGAGGCCGCGGGCCTTGCGCGACTCGAGTTCCGTGAACACGCGGTCGAGTTCCTTCGCCCACGCGGCTTCGGTTCCCGAACGCATCGAGTCCCAGGTCAGCAGGCCGATGTCCTCGCCCGACGCATCGCCCACCCAGCGGAAAGACCACGGGAGCTTCGAAGGCTGTTCGGACGATCCCGCACCGCCCTCGGCGGAGGTCGCGACGCCGGCATCATCGATCTCGATCATCGCACCCGATGCGTCGCGCAGCACGATGCGATACGGCGCATCGAGTCCCATCCTCCAGAGATTCATCGCAGCGGACCTGGTAATGCTGTCCCGCAGCGATGTCTCGATCTCGGAGGAGACCATGGAGCGCAGGCGCCCGCGAAGCTCCGCTGCATCGATTCCCGCAAACGAGACGAGCGTCGCGCCCTCGGGAAGTGATGCGACGCCGTCCTTTGCACGAAGCGACAGCACGCGTCCATCGTCGATGAACCGATACGACGGCACCCTCCCGCCGCCCGCCACCCACGCGTTCCATTCGGCGGTCGGCACGAGGGTGTAGATGTGGCCGATGCCATACGAGGCGGCGAGCTCGTTGACGATCGCCGCGAATCGGCGTCGATCGAGCGGGCGGTCGATCGACGCCTTGAGCCGATCACGCGTCCTCGCGACATGGTCGAGCCTCGCATGCTTCTCGAGATCGGGTGCGGTATCGAGCTGGAGTTGGTAGAACCAGTCGAGATCCGCGCGCAACGCGTCAGGCTCGTGGAGCTTGCCGACGACAACCTTGTCCGACTCCGGAAAAGGGTTCCGCATGGCGGCCGCGCGGAGGTCATTGACCGAGCAACCGCTGCACGCGATGAGGGTCGTTGCGCCGAGCAGCGCGAGAGCAGCTCCTGCCATAAGCACGCGTCTGCTTCGACCCCGCCGGGACAGCGCCGGGGTAGGAGACGGGAAGCATTCCGGGGTTTGGTTGTCGGCGTTCATAGGGCGAACTCATGTCTCGCGAATCGGTTGGCACTCGCGCCAGGGGAGCAGTTCCGCAACGATTCCAAGATCGTAAGGCCGTGCTTTGCACAACGCGTTGTCCTCGAGTTGACGCGCGTTTCGGGGCCTGTCCACGCGTGCCGCCACGCCCCCCATTAGCAAGCGCAACCTTACCACTGCACCTCCCCTGGGGGGCAGGGCTTCAGAAGAGCCAGGGCCGCCTCGACGCGCTGCCAATGTAAACCTTTGCCACTCTGCTACTCTGGCACTTTGCTGCTTTGCCACTCTCCCACTGCCCAACCCACCCTACTTCTTCTCATACATAATCGCCGCCTGCGCCGCGGCCAGGCGTGCGATCGGCACTCGGAACGGTGAGCAGCTGACATAATCCATCCCGACCTTGTGGCAGAAGTGGACGCTCTTGGGGTCCCCGCCGTGCTCGCCGCAGATGCCGACTTTGAGCTTGCCGTTGGTCGAGCGCCCCTTGGTGATGCCCATCTCGACGAGCTGCCCGACGCCCGAAACGTCCAGCGAGACGAACGGGTCCCCCGGCAGGATTTCCTTGTGCAAATAGTCCGACAGGAAGTTGCCGATGTCGTCGCGCGAATACCCAAAGGTCATCTGCGTCAGGTCGTTGGTCCCGAAGCTGAAGAACTCGGCAGACTCGGCGATCTCGTCGGCCGTCACAGCCGCGCGGGGCACCTCGATCATCGTGCCGATCGGGATATCGATCCGCTTGGTCCAACCCTTCTCCTTCTTGACCGCCTCGATCGTTCCCACGGCCAGGGCACGCAGGTGGTCAAACTCCTTCTTGGTCCCCACCAGCGGGATCATGATCTCAGGCAACGCCTTGATCCCGTTGGCAACACAGTCCAGCGTCGCCTCAACGATCGCGCGAATCTGCATGTCCTGAATCTCGGGGTACGTAACAGCCAGCCGGCACCCACGGTGACCAAGCATCGGGTTGGCCTCGTGCAGCTGGCTGACACGCTGACGCACCTTCTCGGTGCTCAGGCCCAGCAACTTGGCAAGCTCCGCCTGCTGCTTCTCCTCGTGCGGGAGGAACTCGTGCAGCGGCGGGTCGATCAGCCGGATCGTTACCGGCAAGCCCTTCATCGCCGTGAAGATGCCCACAAAGTCGTCCCGCTGATACGGCAACAGCTTGTTGAGCGCCTTGCGGCGCGTGTCGGTGCTCTCGGCCAAGATCATCTCCCGCATCGCCCGGATGCGGTCGCCCTCAAAGAACATGTGCTCGGTCCGGCACAGCCCGATCCCCTGCGCGCCAAAGTCCCGCGCCTTGCGCGCGTCCTGAGGCGTGTCAGCATTCGTCCGCACGTCCAGCGTGCGGTACTTGTCCGCCCAACGCATCACCGTTGCAAAGTCCCCCGTCAACTTCTCCGGCTCGATCGTCGGGATGCTCCCGAGCATCACCTCCCCCGTGCTGCCGTCGATCGAGACCGCGTCCTCTCGCGTCAGCGTCTTGCCCGCGATCTTGCACGTGCCCGCCTTGGCGTCAATAACCAGGTCCCCAGCACCCACGATACACGGCTTGCCCCAACCCACGGCCACCACCGCCGCGTGGCTCGCTCGCCCCCCCGTGCTCGTCAAAATCCCCGTGCTGCTGTGCATCCCCTCAACGTCCTCCGGGCTTGTCTCGTCGCGCACCAGAATCACACGCTCACCCTTGGACTTCCGCTCAACAGCCTCGGCAGCCGTGAACGCCAACTTCCCGACCGCCCCCCCAGGCGACGCCGCGATCCCACGCGTCAGCACCGGGGCCGTCTTGCGCTTGACCGGATCAAACATCGGCAGCAGCAGCTGCGTCAAATCCCCGGCGGGGATCCTCAGCACGCCCTCCTTCTCCGTGATCAGCCGCTCCTTGACCATCTCGCACGCGATCTTCACCGCCGCCGCACCGGTGCGCTTGCCCGTGCGCGTCTGCAACATGTAGAGCTTCCCCTGCTCGATGGTAAACTCGATGTCCTGCATGTCCTTGTAGTGCTTCTCGAGCTTGAGCTTGATCTTCTGCAGCTCGTCGTAGACACGCTTGTTCCACTTGGGCATCTCGTCGATGAGCTTGGGCGTGCGGATCCCGGCGACAACGTCCTCACCCTGCGCGTTGATCAAAAAGTCGCCGTAAAACTTGTTCTCACCCGTCGCCGGGTTCCGCGTAAAGCCCACACCCGTGCCCGAGTCCTCGCCCATGTTCCCGAACGCCATCACCTGCACGTTCACGGCCGTGCCCAGCAGGCCCTGGATCCCCTGAATCCGACGGTAGCTGATCGCCCGCTCCCCGTTCCAGCTCTTAAACACCGCCTCAATAGCCAGTTCCAACTGCTTGTGCGGGTTCTGCGGGAAGACCTCGCCAACGTGCTTGCGGAAGACCTCTTTATACGCCTCGCACAGCTCGACGATCCCCTCCGTCGGCACGTCGTTGTCCGTCTCGGCCTTGTACTTGACCTTGATCGCCTTGAACGCCTGCTCAAACTTGTGGTGGTCCACACCCATGACCACGTCGCCAAACATATTGATCAGCCGGCGATAGGCGTCATAAGCAAAACGCTTGTTCTTGGTCTTGCCCGCCAGGCCCTCGACGGCCACGTCCGTCAGCCCGAGGTTCAGGATCGTGTCCATCATCCCCGGCATGCTCACCGCCGCACCCGACCGCACCGACACCAGCAGCGGGTTCTCCGCCGAGCCAAACTGCTTGCCCGTTTCCTTCTCGAGCATCGAAACATTCTTCTTGACCTCATTCATGAGGCCCACGGGCAGGCGCATCCCCGCGCGGTAATATGCCGCACACGTCTCGGTGGTAATCGTCAGGCCGGGGGGCACGGGCAGGCCAATGGAACACATGTCGGCGAGGTTTGCCCCCTTGCCGCCCAGTAGAAGTTTCTGGCTCGCATCGCCGTCGACGCGCGTCTTGCCGAAGTAGAAGACCATCTTCTGCGCCTGTAACTTCGAGGGCGTTGCCTTGCCCGTGATCTGGATCTTGCCGTTGCCCAAGCCGTTGTGGCCCGAATGGCCATTGGCCGAGATGGAGACGGGGGCCTTCTTGCTCTTGGTGATCACTGCCATGGGTATCTACTCCAAACAAAGTGCTAACACAGGCCTCGGTTGGCCGAGTCGCGGCTGGTTGAATCCGGGACCAATCCGTGGTCTTCGGCCATGCGCAGCCCGCGCACAGGAGTTCATTTTAGGACCAAACATCCGCTCGGGCGAGCCTCCCGAAGGAATGCCCCCACCACCCCAAATTGGCCACCTTTGACCCCCTCTCACCCACCCCGCGCCGCTCTGTCCATAGACTGCAACGCATCGCACGACCAAACGTGCCCCCGGTGCCCGCCACACCACCCCCGCGCACACGCCGCGAGAGGAAAACCGTGTTCGACCAGTCCAAAGTGCTCGGCAAGATGATCGACCGCCGCAACGAACGCGCCCCAAGCGTCATGGGCCTCGGCGAGCACCTCCAAGAACTCCGCAAACGGCTGATCTACGCCATCGTCGGCCTCATCCCCATCTTCATCGTCGCGTGCATCTACGGACGCCGAATCCTCGACGCCGTGCTCATGCCCGTACGCGCCGCCCTGCACGACGCCGGCGAACCCTCGGCACTGCAAACCACCAGCGTCTTTGAGGTCTTCTACAACACCTTCAAAGCCTCAGCCATCGTTACGCTCATCATCGGCGGCCCGTGGGTCATCTACCAGTTCTGGAAGTTCATTGCCCCGGGCCTCTACAGCCGCGAACGCAGGTTTGTCTACATCCTCGCTCCACTGAGCCTGATCCTCTCCCTGAGCGCACTGGCCTTTATGTACTTCATCATCATGCCGACGATGCTCGGCTTCCTCATCACCTTCAACGCCGGGACCTTCAACGCCAAACCACTCGCAGGCCCACTCCCGCCGGGAATCACACTGCCCACCATCCCAGTCCTCAAACTCGACCCGATCGACCCACCCCTCGGCGCCGAGTGGATCAACACCGAGGTCATGGAACGACGAACCTCCATCGGCCCAGGCCCCGACGGCAAGATCATCGTCGTTGGCACACCCGTCAGCCAGTCCGGCGGGCTGCTCCAGCAGTTCCGCGTCGGCGAGACGCTCGACACCTTCGTCACCTTCGCGCTCGGCTGCGCCGTCGCCTTCCAAACACCCGTCGTCGTACTCCTGCTCGGGTGGGCCGGCATCGTCACCACAAAGGGCCTCCGCAAATACTGGCGGCACGTCTTCGTCGCCTGCGCAGTCCTCGGTGCCGTCCTCACACCCTCGCCCGACCCCGCCAGCATGCTGCTGCTGACGATCCCCATGTACCTCCTCTACGAACTCGGCCTGACCCTCCTCTGGCTCCTCCCAGCCAAGCGAGTCGCCGGGTACAAAGCACAGCCAAACAACACCAATGACGGCCCGGCGGATGGACCGTGAGATTCACTCAGAGGACGGAGATGGGGAGGAAATAAGGCAGAGTGGGGAAGTTACAAAGTTACAAAGTGGCAAAGTGGCAGAGTGACAAAGTGGCATAGTGGCAAAGTGGTAAAGTGCGTAGCAACATCCGCGCATCAGAACCCCTCCCCCGAGGAGCCTGTTGCGCCATTGTTAGGTATTGACAACTCAAAGAGTGGCGTCCATGCTTGGATTTCCCGCCAAGGAGCCATCGCATGGATCGCGCACTCAAGATACTCGAT
>VYKU01000035.1_pt1 | contig 72326 bp, 57 predicted proteins | sample 5114491 | NCBI WGS metagenome assembly VYKU01 (sample SAMN12291796, study PRJNA351875) | freshwater metagenome | isolation source: freshwater lake | place: USA: Michigan, Gull Lake | collected 2011-07-05 | reverse complement strand
CAGCTGAGACTTGGTCTGCAGCGCTTGCAGCTTCGCGCTTTCCTTGGCGAGGTCGGCGTCTGTGATGGAGCCGATCCCGTTGGTCAAAGCGTCTTGCAACTTGCTGATGAAGGTCTTGTGCACTTCCAAGCGCTTGGCACCTGCACCCCAGGTCGCCAATTGGGTACCCAAAAGGTCGATAGATGCGTTAACCAGGCCCAATGCGGTGGTTGCTGCACCAGCGGATGTAAGAACCGAAGCACCGGTAACTGTGACGACCGCACCACCCAAGGCCAAGCTGGCACCGTTGACGGTGATGGTGTTACCACCTGCAGCATCACCCAGAGCAATGGCGTTGGCCGGTGTGCCACCAATCATGTTTGCGCCGTCAAACGATGCGTTCGCGCCGATGCTGGTGATTTGATCACGCAATTGGGCAAAGTCAGCTGCCAAGGCGGCTTGAGCCGAAGCGGAAAGGCCAGCTTGCGAGGCGGCGAGTGCCTTGCCTTTCATTTCGTTGAGCAATTCCATGATGCTTTCACCAGCAGCAATGCCGGTGTCGAGGATGGAAGCCGCACGATCCGTCGACTCACGAACACGGTCGTAAGCGCCGACATCAGATTTCATTTTGTTGGCAATGGCCCAAATCGCGCCATTATCTTTGGCGGTGGCAACTTTCAACCCTGTTGAAATTGCGTTCTGCGCCTTGTCAAGGTCGCGACCGGTTTGGTTCAAGGTTTGCATGGCAACCATGGCACCATTATTGGTGTTAACGCTGATCATTTCTACGTCCTCATCCATACTATGTCATCCTCGCTACGAGCGAGGGATATTCGTTTTGAATACCTGACAACGCTACCAGTGAGTTCTAAATGCGCCGTTGAGAAGTATGGTAAACAAAGTAATAATTGAAAATAATTGCACGTACATTCAGGTATAGTTGCCTGCCGGATACATTTTGAATTTTTCTGATTATAATCAATTTACTTGCGGAACAGTTCCAACCTAATTTTGGCTTTGCATCATCCTTATTTCCATAATAAGTTAGAGAAAATTTTATCAAAAACGTGGGGGAAAAATGACATGCGAGTACTGGGTTTAAAGCTCGTTCCTTTGATTATCGCCTCTGTATTAATCTATATGGTCGGCGCGCTTATCTATGGCGTTCTGTTTTCCGCCCAATGGATGGCCTTGTCGGGCTATACGCCAGAAATGTTGGCGGGAGAGCAATGGCGTATGGCCTTAAGCCCGATCATGCCTATTATGATCACCGTGGGAATGGGCCTTTTGATCAAGGACAGGGGCATTACCACGTTAATGGCCGGCTTGCGGTTGGGTGTATTGGTCGGTCTTTTGTTTTTAGTTGCGGCCCGGCTCTATAACTACGCCTATGGCAATGAGCCCTTGGGGCTTTTATTGATGGATTCCGCGCATCTGATGGCCAATGCCATGATCGCAGGTGCTGTTTTGGGCGCGATGAAAGCCGCCGAATAACAGGCTCGCGAAGCAGGCCGTGAAGTGATACCCCGTCCCAAAGCCAATCAGGCTGAACCTATGATTCTGGTTCAACAGGGGACCTTTCTTGCGCATTTTGATTTCAAACGACGATGGCATTCATGCGCCTGGATTGGCCGTCTTAGAGCGTATCGCCCACGCGATAAGCTCAGACGTTTGGGTGGTGGCACCAGAGGTGGAGCGTTCAGGCGCCTCACGCGCTTTGACTTTGACAGAACCCGTGCGGGTGAGGGCTATCGGAGAGCGCCGCTTTGCCTGTTCGGGTACGCCTACGGATTGCGTGCTGTTGGGCATAGATGAATTGGTAAAGGGCGGTCGCCCGGAATTGGTGCTATCAGGTGTTAATCGAGGCCAGAACCTCGCCGAGGATACCAGCGTCTCCGGTACTGTCGCAGCAGCCGTGCAAGGAATGCAGATGGGTATCCCCTCAATCGCTTTGTCTCAGGCGGCGAATTTCCGCGTTGGCCAACCTATTCCGTGGCACACCGCAGAAGCCCATGGTGCAGAAGTTTTGCGCAAGCTTTTGGCTTCCCCTTGGTCTGACGGCGTCGTGATGAACGTCAACTTCCCCGATTGCGAACCGGACGAAGTCACCGGTCTTGAAGCAACTTTTCAAGGATTTCGCGATGAATGCATCCATCAGATTGATCGGCGCAGCGATCTCCGCGGCAATGATTATTACTGGATCGGTTATCGCGGCAAACTCTCTAAGCCACCGGCCGGCTCCGACCTTCTGGCCATCTATGAGAACCGGATTTCGGTCTCACCGCTCCATATCGATATGACAGAACATCGGGTTATGAGCGCGCTGCGGGAGGCGCTGGGCGTATGAGTAATGAAGATGGCCGCGCCCGTATCGTACTTGCTTTGCGCAAAGCTGGGGTGACCGACTCCCTTGTTTTGAACGCCATTGAAACCATCCCGCGCGAAGTTTTCATGTCGGCTGGCTTTGAAGGGCGGGCTTGGGAAGATGCTGCCTTGCCGATCGAATGCGGCCAGACGATCAGCCAGCCCTATGTCGTCGGCATTATGACTGCGGCCCTTGAACTAACTGGACGCGAAAAGGTTCTCGAAATCGGCACCGGCTCTGGCTATCAGACCGCCATCCTGTCCAAGTTGGCACGCCGCGTCTTTACGCTGGAGCGCTACCGCACTCTGCTGCGCTTGGCCCAAAGCCGCCATGAGGGGCTGAAGCTTACCAATATCGTCTCAAAATGCAGCGATGGCGGGCTTGGATGGCCTGATCAAGGCCCGTTTGACCGCATTATCTTCACCTGTGCGGCGCCTGTTCGCCCAGACGCTTTACTGGCGCAATTGGCCCCGGGCGGTATCTTGGTTGCGCCCGTTGGGGCAGGGGCAGTGCAAGAGCTTTTGCGCTATCGCCTGCGTGAGGATGGGGTGTTTGAAGAAGAAGCCCTCATGGATGTTCGCTTTGTGCCTTTGTTGCCCGGCGTGGCACGCGAAGCCTAAGCGTTCAAAGGGGCTGCAACGCCTGCTTAACCATGTTGTGCGACACCTTACTCCATGCGTCGCGTTGTCAGCCTCTTTTTCATTGCCTCCCTTGCACTTAGTGGCATTTCGCCGCTGGCGGCCCAGCCCGCGCCCGGAACAATCGACTTTGATCCGCAAAATCCACCGACCGAAACACGCGTGATGCGCGGCGAAACCCTTTACGCGATTGCCGAGCGTACCCGTTCGCCCGTGGTCGGGCTGATCCAAGTCAATGCATTGCGCGCGCCCTTTGCGCTGACCCCGGGCCAAACACTTAAGCTGCCGCCTTTGAAGGTCCATATTGTGCGCCGCAACGAAACCTTCTCCGCCATTGCGCGACGTTATAGTGTGGACGAGCGCTCGCTGGCTTTATTCAACCGCTTTCCACGCCCCGTGAAAGTTCAACCAGGCCAGAAAATTATTCTTCCAGCTCTGGTACGCGATCAATTGACAGGCTTAGAGCCGCAAGACCTTGTTGCTTTGCTGGCGACAGAATTGGCCACGGGCCGGGCGGTCAGTGGTGGCGTGCCCGGTCAATTGCGCCCTAATTCCGAAGCGGGTCCAGTCGCCACTGTCCCACCGCAGCCGCCCAAGCGCCCGCTAGCGGAGGCACCAAAGTCCACGCCGGGGTTATTGGCAGCTCTGCCCAGTTTTGCTTGGCCCGTGCGCGGTCGCTTGGTGGAGACCTTTGGAACCAAAGCGGATTTTCGCGTGGTGGACGGGATTGAGATCGAGGCCCCATCCGGCACGCCGTTTAAGGCTGCAGCCTCTGGCCAAGTGGCCTATGTTGGCAATCAATTGGCGGGCTATGGCTGGCTCGTCCTGATCCGCCATTCCAGTGATTACATGACCGCTTATGCCTTCGCAGAATCAGTCAACGTCCGCGAAGGCCAGACCGTCACCCGCGGACAAGTAATTGGCCAAGTCGGTCAAACCGGCCGCGCCCGTTCGCCCCGCCTGCACTTCCAAGTCCGCCACGCCACCAAACCGGTCGATCCAGTGCCTTTCTTGGCTTCGGGTAGCGCTAATCCGACTTGAGTGGGCGCATGCGCCAGATCCCCACCTTCAGTCCGCTTCGCGGCCAGCTTCCCCACGAGTGGGGAAGTGGCGTGTCCCAAGTGCTTCCGTTTGCCGCTTCCCCCCTCGCGGGGAAGCTCCGGCGAAGCCGGTGAAGGGGTAAGAAGCGTGAGCTTTCAGCCTCTCTTCCTCTTAGGGAGCGAGGGGAGAGGCCCCTCGCCCTAATCTCCCAAATCGATCGACTGACCCAGCTGCCCCGCCCGATCAATCACGAACTGCCACGCACTGCGGCCTGACCGCGCGCCACGTTGCGCGGCCCATTGCAGCGCCGTGCGGTCGAGTTCTGGATCACCGAGGGCAAGGTTTAGAGCTTTGACATAGCCGTGCACGATCGCCAGCCAAGTCGGCTGGTCCAAACTTTGGAAGCCCAGCCACAGACCGAAACGTTCCGGCAAGGCCACTTGTTCTTCCACAGTCTCTTCTGGGCGGAACTCAGCTTGGTTGCCGTCGGGACGATTAATCAGGTGGCGACGATTAGAGGTGACATAGACCAACAGATTAGCCATCGCACCCGACACGCCACCATCCAGCACGCTTTTGAGTGCCTTGTAGCTTTCATCCGCCCCTTCAAACGAAAGGTCGTCGATAAACACCAGCGCGCGCCAACCAGCCTCGCTCAAACGGTCCGCCAAATCTGGCAGACTTTGAAGGTCCGTGCGGCTGATTTCAACCAGTTTAAGGTCTGGGAATTGCTTGGCAACCTGATGGTGGACAGCCTTTACCAAGGCACTCTTACCGGTGCCGCGCGCGCCCCACAACATGGCGTGATTGGCGGGATGGTCAGCGGCAAAACGCTCGGTATTCATCAGAAGCCGCGCTTTTTGTGTCTCGACGCCTTGGATCAAATCCAACGGCACACGGCGCGGTTGGGCGACGGGGGTTAAGCGCATCTGATCGCCGCGCCAGACGAAGACATCATGGCCGTCAGGGCTGGGTAAAGGCGCTGGCGCTGGAGCCAAACGCTCCAAAGCTTCGGCAATGCGCTCCAAAAATTCGCGTTCCTCTTTCATGTTTTCTTCTTCTTCTTTTGGATCTTAATGCAGGAACCGAGGCCACTCTCGCGCACAATCCGCGCCCCTTTGACGATGCCATTGGCCTTGCGCGCGACACGGCGTGACGGCTTCGTCGGGCTCCATTTTGCGGGCAGAGGCAGGATGGCGGCAAGACGCGCCGCCTGCATCGGGGTAAGGTCTTTGGCGTGCTTACCAAAGTGATAGAGCGCGCCGGCTTCAGCCCCAAAAATCCCGGGGCCAAACTCTGCCACATTCAAATAGGCTTCCATGATGCGTTGCTTGGGCCACAGGGTCTCGATCAGAACCGTAAAGCCCGCCTCCATGCCCTTGCGAAGCCAAGAGCGTTCGGGCCAGAGAAACACATTTTTGGCGGTTTGCTGGCTGATGGTGGAGCCACCGCGCAATTTGCGACCGCGCTGATTGCTCTTCACCGCTTTCTGGATCGCCACCCAATCAAAGCCATCATGGCTACAGAATTTGGCATCTTCTGAGGCAATTACCGAATAAATCAAATTGGGGCTGATCTGGCTCAACGGCACCGGATTGCGCCGCACATCCTTGCCCTGAAAAGCGCGCTCCACCATCAAAACTGTCCCCGGTATGGGGACGAAGCGATAGACTAGCGTCCAGACAATCGGTGCCAAAGCGAGGAACAACATGATCTTACCCAGCCGCCCCCAAAAACTTTTGCGAGGCTTTTGTTTGGGTTGCAGGCGAACCTGTGGCGTAGGGCTGGTAGCAAGGTTCAAGTTTGTACTTCCCATTCCGCGCGCACGGACGCGTCGGTCTCATAGGCCATACTGGTCTCAGCCAAAGCTGAAAAGTCCTCAGGCGGCATCAATTGTTTCAAAGCCCATACACCGGCCCCGCGCACCAGTGCTTGCGCATGTTGACTGAGATGTTGGGCAGCAGGCAAGGCATCGGGGTGGCGACTATTGCCAAGGCCAATGGCGACATTGCGCAGGAAGCGGGCCAAGCCTATGCGCTTGACCGGGTTCTTGGCAAAAAGGGCGCGGAAAGAAGTGTCTTCTAACATGGCCAGTTCTGCGAGGCTAAGGTGCTTTAGTTCATCGCGCACGTGCAGTTTCGTCTCGCGCGCGATCTGGGCGAATTTGTTCCACGGGCAAACGGCCAAACAATCGTCGCAGCCATAGATGCGATTGCCCATCGCGGCGCGGAACTCCAAAGGGATCGGACCAGCATGCTCAATCGTGAGGTAGGAAATGCAGCGCCGCGCGTCGAGCTGGTAGGGCGCGGGGAATGCTTTGGTTGGGCAAGCATCCAAGCAAGCGGTGCAAGACCCGCAATGGTCCTTGATCGGCTCATCAGGCGTAAATTCTCGCGCGATCAGGATGCATCCCAGAAACAACCACGAGCCAAATTCGGTTGAGACCAAATTGGTGTGCTTACCCTGCCAGCCAAGGCCTGCGCGAGCCGCCAAAGGCTTTTCCATCAAGGGAGCGGTATCGACAAAGACTTTGACTTCGGTGCCACTCTGGCGATGCAAAAGCCCAGCAAAGGCTTTCAGCTTCTTTTTGATCACATCGTGATAATCATCGCCGCCTGCATAGACCGAGATATTGGCTTGATCCGTGTGCGCCAATTTCTCCAACGGGTCACACTCTGGGCCATAATTGACGCCCAACATGATGGCGGTTCTAGCATCTTCCCACATGGCAATGGGGTGCGCGCGCCGATCCAGCGTTTCTTCCATCCAGCCCATGGAGCCATGAAAGCCAGCCGCAACGAAGGCGCGGAGGCGGCTGTCCGCTTCCCACGCCGCGCGCGCATCGGCGATGCCGCAGACGTCGAAGCCTTGCTCGCTTGCGAGGTGCTTGATCGAGGCAGCGTTAAGGGGCTGGGATTTGGACGCGGTCTTGGCCAAAGCGCCCCCTAAAAGTCCAAATCACCATAGTGGGGTGGGGGCGACAGGCCTGCCAACAAATCACCCAGAAGGGGTCTGAAAGCCGGGCGCTGTTTCAAGCGCGCATACCAATCCTTGCCAGCGGGCGCACTGCTCCAATTGACCGCATCCAAATAATCCAACACCGAGAAATGCGCGGCCGCGACCATGTCAGCAATCGATAGCTTCTTGCCGCCAATCCAACCTTCCGCTTCAGCGGCACGGCCAATCTGGTCGAGGGTTTGGCTGGCCGCCAAGGTGGCTTGGCGCAAAACTGCCGTATCGGGTGCGCCGCCACGGGCGAGTGCCTTGCGCGCTTTTTCATGCACAACATGTTCGACAATCGGTCCCAAGGTCCGGATCGCACGGATGGTCAGCGCCCGCACTGCTGCGCGCTCTAGCGGTCCGCCGGGCAACAGCGGCGGGGTGGGCAGAAGGTCTTCCAGATATTCAAAGATCGCCAGTGCTTCAGAGATGGTGGCCCCATGGCCCCAGGAATCATCAACCAGAACGGGCGTGACCCCGTCGGCTGCGACAGCCAACAGCCCGGCATCTGCTTCAAACGGGGAGGCTTCGCGCACATGAAAGACGGCGCGCTTTTCACCCAACGCCAAGCGCACGGCCCGCGAGAGAGGGTCTAAGGTTCTGGCATGAACAAGCAGCATAGGATTTCTTTGTGCGTGACGCTGGCCAAGGTCAATGATGGCGCACAGGTTTCAATACAAACGGGCAGTGGTCTACAAGAAGGAATAAGGGTCCATATCAATACTCACCCGCACACTGCCGGGCACGCGAAAACCCCGTCGCCAAGCGGCCATAAAGGCCGACAGGTCGACTTCCTTGCTGGATTGGATCAAGAACCGCCGCCGTCGCCAGCCGCGGATCATGGCCAAGGGCGGTGGTGCTGGGCCCCAAACCTCCACGCCGTCTGCTGGAAACAAAGCGTCACTGGCCGATTGGGCCGCGGCATCCACTGCCTCATCAGTTTGCGCCATGATGTGCATCGCAGCCATACGCCCAAAGGGGGGCGCACCGACGGCGGCGCGGCCCAGGCTTTCGGCTTCGATAAAGGCATCGCGGTCGCCCATAACAAGGGCTTGCAGCGCTTCATTGTCGGGATAATGGGTCTGGATCAGGGCACGCCCGGGCCGATCAGCGCGGCCGGCCCGTCCTGCAACTTGGCTCAACATCTGATAGGTCCGCTCGCCAGCTCTTGGGTCGCCACCTTTGAGACCCAGATCGGCGTCGACCACGCCAACAAGGGTCAGGTTCGGGAAGTTATGGCCTTTGGCGACGATCTGGGTGCCAATCAAAATGTCGATCTCGCCCCTCTCCATGCGTGCTACCAGCTCCCGCACCGCCTGCGGGTTATGGGCTGTGTCGGAGGAGAAAATCTCAATCCGCGCATCGGGGAAGCGTTCTGTGGCTTCGGCGGCAATGCGCTCGACCCCCGGCCCGACCGAGACCAGCCCATCTTCGGCCCCACAATTCGGGCAGGCATCAGGCTTGCGCATGGAAAAGCCCGTGAGGTGACAGACCAACCGGTTGGAATATTTGTGCTCTACCAGCCAAGATTCAGTATCGGGTGCCTTCATGCGATGCCCGCACGTGCGGCACAAAACCACTGGCGCATAACCGCGACGGTTCAAGAATAGTAAGACCTGCTCGCGCTGGTCCAACGTCTCTGCCATTGCTTGCACCAGAACTGGGCTTAGCCATTGGTCGCGCTCAGGCGGAGACTCCTTCAAGTCGATCAGACTGACATCTGGCAACAGCGCCACGCCATAGCGGCTGGGCAGAAGGAGGCGCTGATAACGACCTGCATCGGCGTTGAGCCGCGTTTCCAATGAAGGCGTCGCAGAGCCCAAAACGATCGTGGCTTGCTCAAACTTGGCGCGTGCTACCGCCATATCGCGGGCATGATAGCGCAGGCCCTCGTCTTGTTTGAAGCTGCTGTCATGCTCCTCATCGACAAGGATCATGGACAATTTGGCAAACGGCAGAAACAGGGCAGAGCGCGCGCCTATGACGATGCGGGCGCGACCAGCCGCCACTTCCCGCCACGTCCGTCGCTTTTGGGCTGCGCCAATATCGGAATGCCATTGTGCGGGGGCTGCCCCAAAGCGCTGCTCAAAGCGGGTCACAATGGCTTGGGTCAAGGCGATCTCTGGCAGCAGGATCAGAATTTGCTCATCGGGTCGCGCGATCAGAGCTTGTGCGACCGCTTCGAGATAGACCTCTGTCTTGCCAGACCCTGTGACCCCATCGAGCAAAAAAGGGCTGAACCCGCCTGCGGAGACCGCCTTGGCGATCATATAGGCGGCATCGGATTGCATCTCAGATAGGGGTCGTGCAGGTAAGGTGGGGTCTGGCGTATCAAACGGGAGGTCAACTGGTCGCTCAATCTCTTCCAATGCGCCAAGCTTAAGAAGCGCGGTGACAATGCCAGAGCCTACGCCTGCCGCCTTGGCTAGGGCTGCCCGTGGGATGGGTTCTTGTGCGCATTCAAGGACGCGTGTGCGGGCCTCATTCAGCTTGTCAGGGCGCAACGCAGTCACCACTGCCAAGCGCTCAAACGGACCGGGGCCTAAGGCTTCAGGTTGCCGCAACACCATCGCCAAAACCTGGCCTGGCAGGGTGACCAGATAGCGTGCGGCAAAATCAATGAACTGGCGCAAGGGTGGGGAAAATGGCGGACTATCAAACCGCGACTTCACTGGCTTAAGATTGCTGCCATCGCTGTCGGGCTTCATGGCCCAGACAACACCAATACGCAGGTTTTGCCCCAAAGGCACTTCCACCACATCGCCAAGCCCAAGCGTCAGCTCGGGCGGGACGACATAGTCAAACGCTTCCGGCAAGGGCAGGGGAAGAAGGACGGAAACGACAGCCATGCTCTCCTCCTACGCGAGACGGCGCGACTTGGGCAGGGGGGCGGTTCAGCCCAGCGGGCATTTAGATAATGGAGAGCTGCGTCAGAATAGGGCGTGGCTGTTTGAACTTAGGCAGCGACGCGCGTTTCAAACGCGACGCCCGATTTCACCAGATGGGTGACCGTTTCAATATCGCCCAAAGCGGTTGAGGTCGGGGCATGGCGCGACAACAGCATTTGTGCGCGCAAGGCTGTCTTCACTGCTTGATCTTCGTGGATGGCCCCGGCGCAGCCCGGCTCAAACCCCAAATACGAGCCACAAGCCCGCGCAAAGGATTGATGGATCCGGTCGGATTCTTTTTTATTCTTGACCCGATTGGCCAAAACACCAATGCGCGCGGCGGGTCTGCGACTTTTCAGAAGCTTCACAAAAGCATAACCATCGGTCAGGGAGGCAGGCTCATCCAAAGCCACTATCAACACATCGTCAGCATCGGCAGCAAGCTTTAGCATCGCATGGCCAATCCCGGCCGCAAGATCGACGATCACGCGGTCATAGGAAAAGCTAAGGGCCGAGATCCCGGCTGCAATGCGTTGGACGTCGCGCTCGCCAAGATCGGCAAAGCTGGCGATGCCATGGCTGCCGGGCAAAAGATCAAAGCCACTAGGGCTTGCAGCACCCCCGGCAATGCGCATCACCGCTTCGGCCAAGGTCGCTTCGCCATCCATGACATGGGCGAGCGTCAGGTCTGGCTGGACGCCCAATTGGATGTCGACATTGGATAGGCCCAAGTCCCCATCCACTAATAGGACCCGCTCACCCTGTTCGGCTAGTGCGCGGGCAAGTGAAACAGCAACAAAGGTTTTGCCCACCCCGCCCTTGCCAGAAGCAATAGCAACAATGCGACCCGGCGGCTTGCGCGCGGGAAAAGGCACGATGGTGGTAGAATTGTTCATGCCGCATCCTCTGCTTTGATATCATCGAAGGGCTCTAGCAAAAAGGCCGTGACGCGATGGGCGGAAGCCAGCGCGATCCCGCCCGTGATGAAGGGGGTAGCTGAAATTTGTGCCAAGGCGATGTCAGCCTTATGCAAAGCAAAGAGGGCGGACGCCCGGCGTTTGGTCAGGTCAAACCGCGTTGCGATGGCGCGCTTGGTGCCAATCTCGGCAAAGGCCACACTCAAATCTTCGAGGTCTTCATAGCGCAAATCCGCTGGCATGCAGAGGATGGGTTCTAGCCCCACTTCCTGCACCAATCGTTCGGTGGCCCGCATGTCTGAGGGTTGCATTGGGCATGCTGAAGCCGCGTCAACAAACACGCATTGACCTGCTTGGCGCGCCTTTTTGGTCAGGTGAGAGAGCTCTTGTAGGGTGGTGGCCGTTTCAAACGGCGTGCCTAAGCGGTCGGCCATGGCGCGCAATTGCTCCGCCCCCCCGCAGCGCTCGCTATCGACAGAGATCAACAGCGCTTCACAGCCAACGGCCAAAGCCCGGGTTGCAAGCTTGGCCACAGCTGCTGTTTTGCCTGCCCCCGGTGGCCCAACCAGGACGACAGGGCGGGTCGGCGCAGCCTCGATTGGCTCGAACTTCAGCTTTTTAGATATGGATTCAGAGAGGGCTTGGCGCAGTTGGGCATGATCGCTGGCCGCCATGATCATAGCTTGTTCCCGCGTCAACCCAGCTCTGGTCCAGAAGACCGCCAAGCGCGATGGCGCAGGCTTGCTGGCCGATGGCTCTGGTGCGGGATTTGGTTTGGCTAGAGTAGCGGGCTTGGCCTTGGCAACTGGATTGGCCGGCACTGGCGCTGGTTTAGGGGCTGGTTGTTGCGCGACAGGCTTAGCCGCTGCCTGCCGTCCCAAAAGCGCCGCGGTGCCCCGGCTTGAAACGGGCGCGGCCTTGGGTGGGGAGGTGGGCTTTTGCGAAGGTGGAACGATGTCCGGTGGCGCAGGGCGTGGTGGCTCGTTCAGAAAGTCTTCGGGCTTAAAATGTTGGGCTAAGGTTTCTTGTTTGGAGCTTGCCCCCAAGACTGGCTTCTCGCGCGTGGGTGCAACCGCTGATTTTGCCCTCGGCTTGGTGCCGGGCTCTGCCGAGGCGCTGATTTCAATGCCACCTCGCGTGCTCCGCCAACTTAAGACCACCGCCTTTGGCCCAAGCTCTGCCCTCACTTGCGCGATCGCCTCGGGCAAGGTGGGGGCAAAGTAGGTGAAGACGCGCATTAGTCAGGCACCTTAGACGCTGCCCAAGGTGCGCAGTTTGGCCTTTGGATGGATCTCATTCTGGCTCATGACCATGGTTTGGGCACGGAAGCGCTCAATCAGCGAGCGGACATAGGGCCTGATGCCGCCTGAAGTCAGAATGACTGGAATTTCACCGGTTTGGGCGGCGCGGTCCAAAGCAATCCGAACGGCTTGCACAAACTCATGCACTTGACTGGGAGCCAGCGCCAACTGGCGGTCGCCGCGCTCGCCAACGATGGCTTCGGAGAAGGCTTGCTCCCATTTGGGTGATAGAGCCACAATTGGCAGTGAACCGTCTGGGCTGCGGTTTTGGAAGCAGATCTGGCGGGCCAGCCGCGCGCGGACATGCTCGACCATGGATACGGCATCCATGGTCGTAGCTTCAGAAATGGCTTCCATAATGGTGGCGAGGTCACGGATCGACACACGCTCGCGCAGCAAGCTTTGAAGGACGCGTTGAACCGTCGCCCAAGAGACTTGGGCAGGGATCGTGTCCTCAACCAGCTTCTGATGCTCTTTCGACAATTCTTTCATCAGGCGCTGAACTTCCGCAATCGACAGAAGCTCAGCCATGTTGTCCTTCACCACTTCGGTCAGGTGCGTGGTCAAAACGGTGGCGGGATCGACAATTGTATAGCCTTTGAAGGCAGCTTCTTCGCGGAAGCTTTCAGCCACCCAAGCTGCTGGCAAGCCAAAGGCTGGCTCTTTGCAAGGCTCACCCGGCAGATTGGGCGTCTCGCCGGCTGGGTCCATCACCAAGAGATGGCCGATGCGCAATTCGCCTTCACCGGCTTCCATCTCTTTCACACGGATCGAATAGCTATTGTTGGGTACCGCCATATTGTCCAGAATGCGCACGGCAGGCATGACAAAGCCCAATTCCTGGGCGATCTGTCGACGCAGAGCCTTAATCTGATCGGTGATGCGACGGCCTTGAACATCATTGACCAAGGCCAATAGTCCGTAGCCCAATTCGATCTTCAGCTCATCAATGGAAAGCGCCGTGGCGATTGGCTCATCCTCTTCGGGCTTTGGTGGCGCATTTGCGGCATCATGGGCCGCGACATCAGACGTAAACTGTTTGTCGGCTTCGGCCTTCCAAAGTTTGTAGGCCAGATAGCTTGCCCCAGCCCCGATCAACCAAAAGGCAAACAAGGGCATGCCGGGCAGAACGCCCGCGATAAAGGCGGTTGCGGCGACCATGCCAAGGGCCTGTGGGCTACCAGCCAATTGGCGCGCCAGCGCGGTTTCAGCGGCTTCATCAACCCCGGCTTTTGCAACCAACATACCCGCGGCGAGCGAGATGATGAGGGCTGGGATTTGGCTGATCAGACCATCGCCAATGGTCAATTGGGTGTAGGTGGTACCGGCCTCGCTAAAGCTTAGGCCCTCTTGGGCCATCCCGATAATCATCCCGCCAATAACATTGATCGCGGTGATGATCAGGCCTGCAACCGCGTCACCGCGCACAAACTTGGACGCACCATCCATGGCACCGAAGAAGTTGCTTTCGCCTTCAAGCTCTTTCCGGCGACGACGGGCTTCTTCTTCATTGATGAGGCCAGCCGACAAATCGGCATCGACCGCCATTTGCTTGCCGGGCATTGCGTCCAAGCTGAAGCGGGCGGCAACTTCGGCGATACGGGTCGAACCCTTGGTGATGACGATGAAGTTTACGATAACCAAGATGATAAAGACGATAATCCCGATCACAAAATTACCGCCCATGATGAAGTCACCAAAGGCGGCGATGATTTCACCCGCTGCATCGGGACCTTCATGGCCATGACTAAGGATCAGACGGGTCGAAGCAATGTTGAGGCCGAGCCGGAACATGGTCGCGACCAAAAGGACGGCTGGAAAGGCACTGAATTCCAGTGGCTTGCGGATAAACAACGCGGTCATCAAGATCAGGACGGAGCTTGTAACCGAAATGGCCAACAAGAAATCCAACAGGAAGGGCGGCAAGGGGATGATCAAAAGGACCACCAGCCCGACAACCCCGACGCCCATCAAGACTTGACCAGTCATGACCCCACTGAAGAAGGTCGATAGGCTAAGCTGAGGTGCCTTTGGGTTCGTGCCAATTCCTGCGGATGTGTCGGTCATGGACTAGGTTTATCCGTAAACAAAGCGGGGTTCATTGGCACCAGGAGCAGGCACGTCGATACCGGCATCCAAATAAAGCTTAAGCTTATTGCGCAAGGTGCGGATTGATATGCCGAGGATCTGGGCAGCATGGGTCCGATTGCCGTAGCAATGCTTCAGCGTGTCGAGGATCATTTCTTGTTCCACGGCTTCGATTGTGCGCCCAACCAAATTCGTTGGCGCACTCTGCACCGTTTGCGCCGCCAGAATGGCCTGCCCGGCAGTCGCAACATGTGGGTTTAAGGCTGAAGCTGTGCCTAAGGCGGATCCATCCGGCAAGCGAATGTCGCCGATCTCAATTTCTGGTCCACCTGACAATAACACCGCGCGGTGCATGGCGTTCTCTAATTCCCGCACATTGCCGCGCCAAGGATTAGCCTTGATGGCATCGAGCGCAACATTGGAAATACCCTTTGGCTTTAGGCCATTGGCGGTGGTGTATTTTTTGATGAAGTAGGTCGACAAAGCGACCAGATCGCCGGGACGGTCGCGCAAGGGCGGAATGCACAGATTGACGACATTCAGGCGGTAATACAGGTCCTCTCGGAACTTGCCCGCGCGGACATCCTCTTCCAGATTGCGGTTCGAGGTTGCGAGTATGCGGATATTCACAGGGACGGGCTTGGAACCACCGACGCGGTCAATCACCCGCTCTTGAATGGCGCGCAAAAGCTTTGCCTGCAGGCGGATATCCATTTCGCTGATTTCATCGAGCAGCAATGTCCCGCCGTCGGCCTCTTCAAATTTACCAATCCGGCGCGCCAAGGCACCGGTAAAGGCCCCTTTTTCATGGCCGAACAATTCTGATTCCAAGAGGTTATCTGGAATGGCAGCGCAATTGACGCTGATAAAGGCTTTATCGGTGCGGCGGGAATTCTGGTGCACAAAGCGCGCCATAACCTCCTTTCCAACGCCACTTTCCCCGGTGATCAGCACGCTCGCTTCGGAAGAGGCGATCTGTTCGGCAAGCCGGATCACGGCCTTCATGGCAGGGTCATGGGCGATCATCGGACGTGTGTCGTCGGTAATGGCGGCCAGAACAGCTGCAATCAGTTCGGGGTCTGGCGGCAATGGCAAGAATTCTTGCGCGCCCTGCCGGATCGCGTTTGCAGCCGTGCGTGGATCGGTGGAGACGCCACAAGCAACAACCGGCACGATGATGTGCTCGGCCTCATTTTGCGCGATCAGGGCGGCGATATCATGGCTGACATCGACCAGAAGCAAGTCTGCCCCTTTGCCATTTCGTAGAGCTGTTGTGGCCTGCGCAATGGTGTCGACCTGGAACACTTTGGCACCGCGATCCATCGCAATCTTGGATGCGACGGCAAGCTGCCCACTCATGTTGCCAACAATCAAAACTCGCATTTTCGGTCTCCTCACGCCTGAGCGTGTTCACTAATTTCGCGCTTGCGCGCGCATTCGTTCCGCATCAAGGTTTATGAGTTGGTGTCATTGTCCTTGATGATTTCAGTCATGGTCACGCCCAGTCGCTCGTCGACGACGACAAGCTCGCCGCGTGCCACCAAACGGTTGTTCACATAGATATCGATTGCTTCCCCAACGCGGCGATCCAGTTCGATCAAGGACCCGCGCGCGAGTTTCAGAAGCGAAGCGACATCCATAGTTGCGCGCCCAAGCACGGCCTTGATGTTAACTGGTACATCAAAGACCGGTGCCAGATCGGTCGCTGAGCGTGTGTATTGCGGCGGCGCTTCGTCCTGCACAGCTTCTGCTGGCAGAGGATCAAGCTCCGAGAGGTCGGGCAGATCGTAGGACTCGTTGTTTTCGTCCATTTCAGGCCTCCTCAGGACTGGGTTATGTCGAGGCTTAAGCCTTCAGCATCTGCTGAGGCGAGCCAGTTTTGAGCGGAAGTTTCAATTGCGGCGAGGGCACCGGCACGGTCATGCACAATGCGTCCATCACCCCAATCTAGGGTACAGTCGCCGGACTGAGCGTGTGGGTCTGGCCGCACGGCAATCTCGCCCGTGAAGCCAGCTTCGCGGGCGCAGCCGATTAGACGTTCTTCAATCGTCTCAGCCAATTCTGGTGAGACGCGGACCACCAAACGCGGCGTATCGCGCAACTGGGCAACAGCAGAGGTAACAATCGCCTCCACCCGGTCTGCGCCATAGGTGTCTAGCGCGGCGTGGGCGACCGAGCGTGCGGCGGCGAGTGCGACTTCAGTTGCATCATGGCGCAGACTCTGGGCTTCAGCATTGAGGCGACCCAACATCATTTGCATCATGTTTGCTATCGCCCGCAAGGCCTCGCTGGTTGCACGTTCAACCTTAACAAGTTCAGCCTGCTGTCCCTCGGAAAAGCCTGCGGCGTGGGCAGCTGCCACGTCGTCGTCAGTTAAAACCTTACGGCGGTTCGAGGCACTGGGCACAGCTGCGCCAGATTTGGTGAACATCGGCTCGAAGGTATGTTTGGACGATTGAACCATCATGCGCCTCAGTAAATCAATTCATCATCACGCCCGCCTTCGGCGAGCATGATTTCGCCACGTTGGGCTAAGTCTTTGGCAATCTGGACCATGCCGGACTGCGCGCCATCCACATCCTTCAGGCGTACCGGACCCATGGAAGCCATGTCATCGCGCATGATTTTGGCAGCGCGTTCAGACATATTGCTAAAGAAGAGATTGCGCAGTTCGTCAGACGCCCCTTTGAGTGCCAAGGCCAGTTGTGACTTTTCGACAGCCCGCAAGAGAGTTTGAACGCCGCCTGGATCGAGCTTCTTCAAGTCCTCAAACACGAACATCAAGGAGCGAATGCGCTCGGCTGCTTCGCGGTTACGCTCTTCCAAGGCACCGATAAAGCGGTTTTCAGTAGCACGGTCGAAGTTGTTGAAGATTTCGGCCATCAGCTCATGGCTGTCGCGCTTCGAAGTCCGCGCCAAATTGCTCATGAATTCATTGCGTAAGGTGATTTCGATTTTCTCCAGAATGTCGCGCTGGATCGGCTCCATGTGCAACATCCGGTTCACGCACTCGAGGGCAAAATCGTCTGGCAGGGCTGACAGCACGCGGGCTGCATGGTCTGCTTTTACCTTTGACAGCACCACAGCCACAGTCTGTGGATATTCGTTCTTCAGATAATTGGCCAAAGTCGTTTCAGCGACATTGCCCAGTTTGTCCCACATGGTTCGACCGGCTGGACCCCGGATTTCCTCCATAATCGCTTCCACCTTTTCAGGTGGCAGGATGGAGGACAAAAGGCGTTGGGTCTGTTCATAGGACCCCATGACGGCACCGGTGTTGGAAATACGCCCAACAAATTCGACCACCAATTCCTCAACAGCGTCGGATTGCACATTGCCCAGATTGGACATGGCTTGCGAGATTTCTTTAATCTCTTCTTCGTCGAAGAAGTCCCACAAAGCCTTGTGGTCTTCCCCTAAAGCCAACAGGAAGACGGCCGCTTTTTCAGCGCCCTTTAGTTCGCTTGAAGATGCAATAGCGGCCATCTATTTGCGCTCCTGCAACCAAGCCCGGATGACGGATACGGTCTGTTCGGGATTGTCTTTAACCATCTCCGAGACCTGTTTCATCGCATTGGCATTGACTGAACCTTGGATGCGCGCAATGTCGACCCGTTCATCGCTTGCGCCAGCCTCGCCTCCCGGCAAGGCAACCACATTGCCAGCCCCAGCCATCCCCAGAACTTGGCCGGGCAGCCCCATCGGCACGCCAGCGCCACCAGCGCTCGACGCCTCAAACACGCCCTTCACGAGCGGACGCGCAACAAAGAATAGAAGTGCGGCCGCAACCAAAGTCATCGCCAAGATTTCAGCGCCCCGCATGATGTCATTTTTATCAAAGGCAAACGCACTAGGTGCTTTTGAACCGGCATCGGCTGCAGCCTTTGCAAAGCGTACATTGACCACTTCAATCTTGTCGCCACGCTCAGCATTGATGCCGGCGGCAGAGGTAACCAATGCGGCAATCTGTTTCATTTCGGCTTCAGGTCGTGCAGCCCATTTCGGTGCTTCACCTGCTTTTGCAGCTGGGGTTGATACACCATCAACAGCAACCGCGACTGACAGCCGCATCACTTTGCCTGGGGTGATGACTTCCGTGCGCGTACTTTTTGAAATCTCGTAGTTGACGGTTTCGTCAGTGCGATTGGAGTTCGATTCCTGTCCGCCAGCGGCACCTGGTGTTTGGCCATCGGGGACGTTTTGCGCTTGTGTAACGCCCTGATCATTGGCTTTGTCTGCGGCGACTTCTTCAATCGTCCGGGTAGAGCGGGGCGCGACTTGATCGGGATTGAAGTTTTCTTCGGTCTTTGTCACTTGGCTGAAGTCCAGATCCGCGGAAACTTGCACGCGCGCGCTACCAGGCCCCACGATGCCTTCAACAATCTCTTGCAACCGACGGCGCAGGCGCTCTTCATATTGGCTGGTGCGATCATCCATGGCCGCGGATGAAGCATCTGCGCCAATGCTGGCGCCAGCCAGCAATTCGCCACGCTCATCTAGAATCGTTACTTTATCGGGCGACAGGCCTTGAACGGCGGCGGCGACCAGACTGCGAATGGCGTTGATTTGTTTTTCAGACAGCGAGCCGCGCTCTAGCCCAACTACGATCGAAGCGGTTGGCGACTCTGAATTGGTTTGGAACAATGCCTTCTCAGGCAGTACCAAATGGACGCGCGCGGCGTTGACGGTATCGAGACTGTCAATTGAACGAGCTAACTCGCCTTCGAGCGCGCGCAGCTTGTTGACGTTCTGCACAAAGGAGGTGGCACCCAAGGCATCTTGCTTGTCGAAAATCTCATAGCCAATCGAGCCTTGGCCGGGCAGGCCGTCTGCCGCCAACCGCATGCGTGCTTCAGCAACTTTCGAGCGGGGAACAAAAATGCTCGACCCATCCGGGGAAAGTTGGAAGTCGACATTGGCAGCTGTCAGGCTCTCGCTGACCGCGGCTGCATCTTTGGCAGACAAATCTGAATAAAGCAGTGAGCGTTCTTCTGCGCCGACACGGAACATGATCGCGAACAGAGCGGCAGCCACCAACGCCGTTACAGCAAAGGCGGCGACCAGCTTTGCCGGTCCTGCTGACTTCAAAATCGAGATAAATCGTTCCAACGACCCGCTCCGCTTGAAGCGCCAAAACCCGCAGACTTAAAGGGTCTGTAGAGGGTTCGGACGCTCCGTCACCTTGTTTCGTGCTGGGATCAATCGGTCGGTTTTACGCGATCCGAATCAGACCCAACACGGTGGCAAAATGACCAAATAGCCCGGATGGCTACTCGGTCATTTTTGCCTGCTAGGCAGCTTTTTCCGGGTGTTAGGTAAAAGACACGTTAATTTCGGCGGTTAAGCCTGCAAACTTAACGGTAGTTCTGAATGCGTGTTACACGCAATCCTGGAAGACCATGACGGTCTACCTGACGTTGCCAGCCAAGGAATTCCTCAGCTGTGATGCGATAACGCGCGCACGCATCCTCAAAGCTGAGCAGCCCGCCTTTAACAGCAGCAACCACTTCAGCCTTGCGGCGTGCAACCCAACGTTCTGTGTTGGGGGGTGGCAAACTCGACAAAGTAAGAGGTGTACCCTCTGGACCCGTCACCGATAATTCCCGTTGCATGGCGTGCACCATGTGCTCACCTCCATATCTTGTTCTTGAGAATAAGATACGCCTTTCGATTTAAGGTCGCGCTAAGCGACACGCTTAATTTTGAGTGATTTCAGACATCAGAATTCTTCAGAATGCCGTAGTGCTGCGTTCAGCTTGTTACCTTTAGCGCTTCATCCGGATGACTTCGTCGAGCATGTCATCAGCAGTTGTGATGATCTTCGAAGAGGCGCTGTAGGCACGCTGAATGATGATCATGGAGGAAAATTCCTGAGCCAAATCAACACTTGAGGATTCGAGGCTGGACGAGGCAATCACACCTGCGCCGCCAAGACCTGGGTCCTTTAGGCTAAAAACACCTGAATCCGCAGTCGGTCTGTAAACGCCGCCACGGTCTGCGATCAAACCGTCAGGATTAACGAATGTCGCGATGGGGAGTTTATACAATTGCCTTGAAACACCATTGTTGAAGATGGCTGAGATGAAGCCTTCCTTCGAAATCTCCACCCCGGTCACATCGCCAAACAGGGATCCATCGGTTGTGGTTGAACTGATAGAGGTCGGGCTGTCGAATTGGCTCACGCCGCCGGCACCGCTTATTTGCCCGAGGTCGAGGGTGAATGTTTGGGCGGCAAGACCGGTTGCAGTTGCCCATTTTACGGCGCCGGCGGCTGGTGCACCACCTGCGGCAGCGCCCAAGCTGAAGCCAGCCAACAAACTTGGCGAGGTTGCGACCGTGTCAAGCTGACCGCTTGGTGTAAACGCTAACGTGCCCGTCGCAATCTGTCCGTTGACCAAGGGCGCGCCAGTTGTGACGTTGCTCGCGGGTGAAGCATAGATTTCGGTCGTCCACTGATTAGCCGTCGCGCTTTTCAACAAAGCAACATTGAACGTGCGCAGGCCGCCGAGGCTGTCGTAGATTTGAAACGACCAATTGGCATCAGGGGTCACACTGCCCGACGCCATATTGTTGGTCGCCGCATTATAGGTGCCGCCGGAGACAGCCGTGCTGATCGGGGTTGTTGATCTTAAATTGCCATTAATTTTAGCAGTCGTGGACGGGGTCGCAGTCCCCGAAATTGAGCTGATGTTCACGGTTTCAAGCAGGCTTAAGTCACTCGGGCTGGTGGTGACCGTGCCGGTAGGATCGACGCGCCAGCCTTGTAAAAAATACCCTGCTTGGTTGACCAAGTTGCCCTGATCATTGGCAGCAAATGTACCCACCCGCGTAAACGCAACATTGGTCGATGCAGCGCCTGCCGTTTCCAAAGGCGAAACGGCGAAGAAGCCTTGGCCTGAGATGGCTAAGTCGGTGACTGTGGCGGTCGAATTCAAATTGCCTTGCGAGCGCACCAATTGCCGTGTCTGAGCTGAAACCCCACCGGCATTATAGGTGGAGCTTTTGCTTTGTGGATTGACCAATCGAGTGAAGTCGGTGCGGTTACGCTTAAAGGCGGTCGTGTTCACATTGGCAATGTTGTCGGAGACGACAGCCATGGCACTGGAATTTGCGATGAGGGACGAAACGCCCGCCAACATTGCGTTATTGATCGACATTGAATGCTCCTGATCGTGTTTTTATTGTTAGGAGCATTCTGCCCAACCACTTGTGTCCAGATTTTAGGGACGGAGTGTTGATTTTTAGTTGATTTTTTTCTTAATCGCAGGGATTTAAGTCAAAATATCAATTCGCTTGCAGTCCTATCTTAACGATTGACGACAATGGCAGTGCAGCACCGCCTATGGTGACAGTTGGAGTGTTCCCGGAGAGGTCAACGCCAGTAATCACACCCTTCTGGCGAACGGTCCCGGTGATTGGACGGTCATCGGCGCCTTGGGCATTCAACTCCAAACGATAGGTGCCGGCAGGTGCGGCTTTGCCGGATTGATCTTTGCCGTCCCAGGTGAAGGTTTTTTCGCCCGTTGAGGTCTCACCCGATTTCGTGGCAATCGTGCGACCTTGGGAGTCGACAATTTTTAATGTGGTGCTGGTCGAAGACCGAGGTAACTCGTAGCGCCACGTAGCTTCGCCACCGCTCGAGAGACCTGCCAACGCAGATGTTGCCGTGGCTTCTTTGCCTAAATAAGCGACGGCGGTTGCACCCGCGCTCAGCTTCGTGGTCTCTGTCAAAGACGACAAAAGGTCATTGGTCTTCAATTGTTGTTCCACGCCCGAGAATTGCACCAATTGATTGGTGAAGTCCTTCGTGTCTAAAGGCGAGAGCGGATCTTGGTTTTTCAACTGCGCCGTTAGAAGCGTCAAAAAGGTCTCGAAATTATTTGCCAGCGACGACTTGGGGGTCGAGGCTGCTTTAGCGGTGGTGGCAAACGCGGCTGAAGAAGCGGCCGTCGTGTTGGTAACTGTTGCCATCTTACGTTCCTTAAAATTTAGGCGGTCATGGAGATGCGGGCGCGTTGCCAGCGTTCGACAGGATCAGAGAGGTGGGCGGAAAGCGGGGCTGCCTGCTCTGGCTTGGCCGCTTCGGAGGTTTCATAGCCTTCAAGGCTGTTCTTAAGGCGTGCGCTTTGCTGCTGATTAGCATCGTGATTTTGTTGCGAACTGCCTTGATCATTCATCGAGAATGAGAGGCCATTTTCTTCCAGTTCAAGCCCGGCCTCTTGCAGGGCGCGGGTCAGATCGCGTGCTGACAAGGCCAAGTCCTTCAGGGCTTCAGGTCGATCCGTGCTAACCACGGCTCGCACTTTCTTGTCCGTGCCAACGGTCAAGCGCACATCGACCCGACCCAATTCTGGTGGATCGAGGCGAAGCGTGAATTCCTTCAGCCCATTTGAAATGCGGCGCATCATCGCCGCCGCAAGCATTGGGACCGTGTGAGGCTGTACTAAGGTCGGTTTTGGGCTCGTGTCTGTCACGGGTGTGCCCGTCCAATCCGCAGTCGCCGAGCTGGTGCCATCGGCTGAACCATTGGCACCGGCCATCATGCCGCCGGCATCGGTTGCTGCTACCTTGGTTTCTTCAGCTTTGTTCGCGGCTTTAGCGAGGTTCGGCAGAAGCCCCGTTGCGACTGTAGCCGTTGATGGTGGTGTAGGGCCGGTAGTTAAAGCGGAACTTGGTGCGCTTTGCAGACCTGCATCGTCGGCCGCGACTAAGCCAACACTATCGCCAAACCATGCATTTGGGCCATTTGCTTTTAGCGCGCGTGCCGCACCCGATTGTGCTTCCAGCGCCCGTGCTGCACCTGGTCCCTGAGGGTCCAGTGCAAGCGCCACCTCAAAAGCGGGACCTGCTTGAACCGCTATAGGCTCGATAGGCTGGAGGCTCGGCTGTGTTGATTGCCCGGAAGCTGTCGCAACAAACTGTGCCAATTGACTGTCTTCGGCCACGGGCTGTGGCGTTTGCCCCAAGGCAGCAAGGCCTGCTGATACGATTTGCGATGCGACGGCTTGTGGTTTGAGCGCTTGGGTTTGAGGTGTTGCGCCTTCGGCAGTTTCACCCACTTTAAAGGTGAGGTTGGCGTTCTCAAGCTCGGAGGTAACTTCCGCGGCTTGGACAAGCAGCCCAGGTGAAACGGTTGCACTTTGCGCGCTGGGGGCTTGCGTGGTCTCAGCAAGACCGTCTGGCTTGGCGACGTCTGCGAGAGCGGTCGCGACTAGAGGGGCTGGCGCGACAAGGGGTGCGGATGTGGAGACATCTGTGACCGTCGGGGCATCCTGTAAGGATGGATCTGGGGCGGCCGCGGCATCGCCTGCCACATCGGACGAATTAGGCGCTGCCTTTGCAGGTTCTTGCAGACTGGGTGGCTGGACGAAGCCAATCAGAGTAGCGGCAAAGCTCAGACCCGTTGCCTCGCTTGTGTCACCGGCTGCTTGCAAAGACGGCTTCGCGCGCCGCGACTGCGGTGCTTCTGCGGTGCTGTCCATCATGCGTCCAACCGATTCCATATGTCCTGAGCCCCCGTTTCCCAAAATGTCGCACGTCACGCTGCAACTTCGATCATTAGGGGTAGCAAAGGCCGTGCCATGTTTTGTTTCTTCTAATACATTGTTTTTATGTAAATTTACCAAAGGCTAATCAAGGTAACTGGCGGTCAAACCAGCCGCCTAGCGGCATAGTTTGCCGGGTAGAAGGCCAAACCTGCCGCTCGATCAGAATTTGTTCGGGGCCTGAAGATAACAGGTTTTTTACTCGTTTCAGACGCCTTGCCTTGACTTCGCAATGCCTTGGCGCGCAGGTTGCAAGTCATGGCATGATAACGTGCTTTTGCTAAACAAGTCGCGGCGATAGAAAAGAATTAAATCACTGAAATAAAAGATTTATTTCTATTTTTTCTTGAGCGGCTTACTCAGACGAGGTGCGTGATTAGGCAAAAACTGCTCGGCAGGTCGGCAAAAATGACCGGGTGGCGGGTAGATTGAGGCACAAACAAAGGCTGAGTTGGAATGTCGCTGAATTCGATCATGAACATCGCTACGAGTGGCCTGTTTGCCAGCCAAAATGCGATTCGCACGGTGACGCAGAACGTTTCCAATGTGAATACGCCGGGCTATGTGCGCCTCGAGCACAATCAGAATGCCCGCGAAGTTGGCGGTAAAGGTCAGGGCGTCGATACCGCTCTGGTTACCCGGGCGGCTGATCGCTTTTTGGCGGCAGCTTCTTTGGCCGCATCTAGCGGCGCGGGCAGTGCGGCGGGTCGCTCCGGCTATTTAGAAAATGTCCAAGCGGCCTTTGGCGATCCAACCAGTGAATCCTCGATCTTCGCCGCTTTGAACCGTGCTTTGGGTGCCTTTGAGACGGGCGTCCTTAACCCCGGTTCAATCTCAGCCCGCCGTGGGGCGATTGCTGAGCTGCAAAGCTTTCTGGCGCAGGTCAATACGGTCGGCCAAACCATCGAGACGGCACGCGCGGATGCAGACCAACGGGTGGCGGATCAGGTTCAGCGGGTGAATACCCTGTTGAAGGATATCTCGGCAGTCAATTCCGACATTATGCGCGCCAATGCCGTTGGCGATTCAACCGGCGCACAGCAGCGCCAAGCCGACATGATCCAAGAATTGTCGCAATATATCGACATTAAAGTCGCTCAGCGCCCTGATGGCTCAACCGAAGTGCGCACCAGCAACGGCGTCTTGCTGGCCGGTTTCAACCCTGCCACCTTAAACTTCAAAGCCTCTGGCATTGGTGCAACTTCGTTTGATCGGATTACCATTACCTTTGGAAGTGATCCAACCGAACGGGAATTTGAACCCAGCATTCAAAGCGGGTCTTTACGTGGCCTCTTAGATGTCCGCGATCAAGATTTGGCCAAGATCGCCTACGGGCTGGGGGAATTGGCCGGTGGGATTGCCGATGCCCTCAACGCGGCCCACAGCCAAAATGCAACCTTGCCGCCCTTGGCATTGGCCAGAGGTAGCGACACTGGGCTCTTGGCTACTGATAGTTTAAACTTCACAGGCCAAACCAGCATTGGCGTCGTCAATGCGGCGGGCCTCTTGGTCAGCAAGATCGACATTAACTTCAACACAGGTGCCATTACCGTCGATGGGGCTCCCTCTGGCACAACGGGTGCAACCATTGGCTCTTTCGTCGCGGCTCTCAATACAGCGCTTGGTGCCAATGGTTCGGCAAACTTCACCAATGGGCGACTGGAAATGCAATCCGCCGCGCCGGTGCCTGCAACCGCCACGCCCAATGGTTTCGTGTTTGATGAGCCGACGACTGGGGGAAGTCAGCGCGGCAGTCGTGCCTTTGCCCATTTCTTTGGGCTAAATGATCTGGTCCAGTCGGGCACGCCGTTGAATTATGCAACGGGCTTGCGCGCCACCGACAGCCATGGCTTCGTGGCAGGCAGCGTCATGAGCTTGCAAGTGGTTGGACCGACCGGCGGCATTGCAACGACCAAGAATGTCACCATTCCAGCGGGCACGATTGGTGACATCATGAACGCCCTGAATGATCCCACAACAGGTGTCGGGCTTTATGGTGGGTTCTCACTCGACCCCCAAGGTGTCATGAAATGGACGCCGGGAACTGGGCAAGGCAATCTGCGCTTAGAGATCACGCAAGACATTGGTCCGCGCGGAGGCACTAGCCACGGCTTTGCTGCGATTTTTGGGGTCGCATCCAAAACCCGCGAAGCACGCGCTTTAGGCATTGGGGTCAATCCATCAATTGTATCAGACCCCTCGAAAATGGGTCTCGCGCGTCCCGATCTTTCAGCTGTCGCGCTTGGTGCGGTAGCTGTCGGTTTGGCCGATAGTCGAGGTGCGCAAGCATTGTTTGATGCGTCGCGGGCGCCTTTGACGTTCAGCGATGGCCCAGGCGGCGTCACTCGGTCGATGAAATTGATGGACTTTGTCTCATCGCTTGGCGGCGATGTCGGGCGACTTGCAGCTGAGGCGATCTCGGACAAGGAAACCGCTGAAGGGTTTAAGGCGGAGGCGGATGCACGTCGCGCCAACATCGAAGGCGTCAATCTCGACGAAGAATTGGTCAAACTCACCAGCTTCCAACAAGCCTATTCTGCAGCCGCCCGGATGATCCGTGCGGTTGATGAAATGTACCAAACTTTGCTGCAGGCCGTTTAGGGCAAGACACAACTGACGAGACACAAGTGGAGCATCTCTCATGACACGCGTCGCAACCTTTAATCAGTTCTTCGGCAGCGCAGCCGGCATTGCGATGGGCCAAGCCAATATGGCGAAGGCACAAGAGCAGGCCTCGACGCAAAAGGTCTCCAGCGACTTACAAGGTTTTGGCATCGAGGCTGGACGTCTTTTATCTGCCAAAACCTACGCTGAACGATTGGATCGTCGGGCGGAAACCTTAAAGGGGCTGGAAGCCCGCGCAGAAGTCGAAGCCACCGCCCTAGAGAGCGCACAAGCGGCGGTCCAACAGGCACGCGATGGTTTGGCCAACGCAGCGGCCAACCAAAATGGCGCGGGATTGAAGGCCGCTCTTGAGCAAGCCCTCAGCGTCATCGATACCGCCGCCAACGCCCAATATAATGGAGAGGCGATTTTTGGCGGCGAATGGGGCTATGGCGAGCCATTCGTTCCCGCCAGTCTCGATACGCTGGCCGCTCAACCCAATACCGATGCCAATTGGGTCGATACCGGACGCAATCGCACGGTGATGATTGAAGATAATCGCTCGATTGAGTTGAGCCGGAGTGCCGAAGATTTGTTCCGTCCGTTTGTTGACCTCCTGCGGTCCATCCGCGTTTGGGAAAATGCCAATGGTCCGCTGACGGGAAGGCTAACCACGGCGCAATTGACCTATGTCCAAGGCCTCATCCCCCAAATCGCCACGGTACAAACAAATCTGATCGATAAATCCGCCGAAGCCGGCAGCACGGCAAAGCAGATTGAGATGGCTGTGAGCACCAATGACGCCAAGCGTGATACGTTACTGGCCACAATTGGAGACCAAGAAAACGTCGATTTGGCTGAAGTGGCAGCCCGCCTCTCGGCCGCACAGACCCAGTATCAAGCGTCGGCTGCGATCTTTGGGCAGCTAAAGGACCTGAACCTGCTGCAATATCTGCGATAATCTGCTAAAGCACAACCATCGCTACAGGCCTTGAACCTGTGGGGAAGGAGCAGACATGACGCTTGAAGCACTCGAGGCTCGCACAGATGCGGGCCGGCAAACCATTCCAGACATTGATTTAGGCTTTGATAAACCCCGCGCGCAAACCCGCGTTGTCGTTGCGATGTCTGGCGGGGTAGACTCGTCGGTTGTCGCGGCGTTGGTGCAAGCGGCAGGCTATGAGACCATTGGCATCACCCTACAGCTCTATGACCATGGGGCTGCCCTTAAGAAGCAAGGCGCATGCTGCGCTGGGCAAGACATCCATGACGCCCGCCGTGTCGCCGATCAGATCGGAATTGCCCATTATGTGCTGGATTACGAAAGCCGCTTTAAGGAAGCGGTGATCGACAATTTTGCCGATACCTATCTCGCAGGCTTTACGCCGATCCCTTGCGTTCGCTGCAACCAAAGTGTGAAGTTCAAGGACCTGCTGGAAACAGCGCGCGATCTTGGCGCGGATTGTTTGGTGACCGGTCATTATGTCGGTCGCGCTGATGGACCAGAAGGGCCAGAAATGCGCCGTGCGGCGGATGCTGCGCGCGATCAATCGTATTTTCTATTCGCAACCACGCGGGCGCAATTGGGCTTCTTGCGGTTTCCACTGGCCGATCTCCCCAAGCCTGCCGTGCGCGACATTGCAGCGGCGCTGAACCTACCCGTTGCGATCAAGCCCGACAGCCAAGACATTTGCTTTGTTCCCAACGGCAAATATGCAGATGTGGTGGCTAAGCTGCGCCCCGGTGCGGCTGAACCCGGTGAAATCTTGCATGTAGATGGACGCGTCCTGGGCACCCATGACGGCGTCATCCATTTCACGGTGGGCCAAAGGCGCGGCCTTGGCATTGCGACGGGGGAGCCGCTGTTTGTGGTCAAACTCGACGCAGCCGCAAAGCAAGTCTTTGTTGGACCGAAGGAATGCTTAGCCGTTACCAATATTACCCTTACCGACGTGAATTGGATTGGCGAACAGGTCACAGGCGAAGATGCCCTCGATGGGCGGCGTATCTTGGCGCGGGTCCGATCAACCCGACCGCCAGTTCCAGGAACCTTGCGCATCGGGGCAGGGTGGTCTGTTGTGTTAGATGCGCCAGAAGAAGGCGTCGCACCGGGGCAGGCGTGTGTATTCTATGATCCTCTCAGTGATGGTGACCGGGTGCTGGGCGGAGGGTGGATTGCAGCGACCGCCCTGCGCGGCGAAGGCTCGCCGCTGTAGCCCTTAGCCGCAGTCTAGGTTAAATCGAGCCATGCCTACCTATCATCAGCCCAAGAAAATGAGTTTTGTGCCACCTATTTTGCGGCGTCGGTTCATCGTGCCGGATAATCCCCGCGAATTGGGTACTTTGGTTGCCATTATTGGCCTCGCAATTTCTTTGATCTCGGCTGGACCCACACTATCGGATTTAAGCCAGTGGATAGGTAAGCGCCAAACTGAAGCCAAGCGGGTAGCCACTGTCCCTTTTCGCGCCAATCTAGAAAGTCGTCTTGTGGGGGTTTATTTGTTTGAGGACGAAAACAAGCTACAAGTCGCGGTGCGCGGTGACCGCGTTTATCTTAGCAAAGCGGCCGTGGCGCCAAAAGCTTTGGTCGTGTGGCGGACGGGCCGTTCTGACAAAGCCAAGACCTTGTTTCAATATCTGGACTATTTGTTTGGCCTGCCGATAGGCCTTGGCATTTTGGCTTGGGGCCTGTCCATTCGTGTTAAGCGGCCTGATCCGTTTGAACAGGCGATGGCACATCGTTCCGATGAGGATGGCTCGACTTCATGAATTATCGTCACGCCTTTCATGCCGGTAATTTCGCCGATGTATGGAAGCATTTAGCCCTTGTTTTAAGCATCGATCATTTGCGGCTGAAAGAAGCCCCGTTCCGCGTCTTGGATGTGTTTGCAGGCATTGGCACCTATGATCTCTCGAGCGATGAAGCCGCCCGCAGCCCGGAGTGGCAGGATGGCATTGGCCGTTTATGGGCGGCCGAAGACCCACCCGCGCCGGTTAAACGTTACCTCGACCTTGTTGCAGCAGCCGGTGATGGGCCCAATACCTATCCGGGGTCCCCTGCGTTGATTGCAGAAATGCTGCGCTATCAAGACAAAGCTCTGTTCTGTGAACTGCACCCGGTTGATTATGAAATCTTAGCCGCAAGATTTGAGCGCGCCCGTGGAATCAAGGTTGAGCGCCGCGATGCGTGGGAGGCGGTGCGTGCCCATCTGCCACCGATTGAACGCCGTGGACTGGTGCTCATTGATCCACCGTTTGAGCGTCCAGGCGAATTTGAACGCTTGGTCGAAGCCTTGCAAGATGGCCTCAGCCGCTGGGCAACCGGGACCTACATCCTCTGGCATGCTGACAAGGATCATTATGTCACAGGTGAGTACCGCCGCGCTGTAGCCGAGACTGAAGCGCGTTTGTTGGCCGCCGATTTACAGGTTTGCGCCCCTCATGAAGGTCAAGGTTTGGTTAGTACCGGGGTGACAATTGCCAACCCGCCATTTGGCTTGGCAGAGGCTTTGGCCGAGGCGGGCAGCTATCTAGCGTCACTTTTTGCACGGGGAAGCGGCGCAAAGGCTGAAATAGCGCGCATTTCTGGCCGCTGGTGAGGTTGCTTCTCGTCTCACACTCGCGCATAAGGCGATAGCAGGTTCGTTTTTAACAAACTGAAATGACCGCACCGGCCCCGCTACTGGTCGCACACGCCCCATTCATTGCGTGCAAGACCAGAATTGCTTCGGCTTTGTGCTGGTCTGTCTCAGTCGAGATGGCCCTGTGGCGGCGCAACCCTGCTCCGTCGGTTCCCGGGGAATTACATGCGTTTCGACGACGACGACGAAGACACCAAGCCAGGCGACAAGAAGAAGAAGCCACGTGAACGCGCACGTGGCATGGAAGAACCTTCATTCGACGCACCATCACCTTCATTTAATGACCGTCCACCACGCCGTGACTTTGGTGGTGGCGGTGGCTTCGGCGGCGGCGGAGGCGGCGGTTTTGGCGACCGCCCACCGCGCCAATATGGCGACCGTCCACAAGGTGGCGGCGGCTTTGGTGACCGTCCACCCCGTCAATTCGGCGACCGTCCACAAGGTGGCGGTGGCTTTGGTGACCGTCCACCGCGTCAGTTCGGCGACCGCCCGCAAGGTGGCGGTGGCTTTGGTGACCGTCCACCCCGTCAATATGGCGACCGTCCGCAAGGCGGCGGTGGCGGCGGCTTTGGTGATCGTCCACCCCGTCAATATGGCGACCGTCCGCAAGGCGGCGGTAGCTTTGGCGACCGTCCTCCACGCCGTGACTTTGGCGGTGGCGGCGGCGGTGACCGTGGTCCTCGCAACTTTGAAGATCGGGCCCCGCGCGAGCCCTTGGAAAACCATGAAGGTACGGTGAAGTTCTTCAATGCCGAGCGTGGCTTTGGCTTCATCACCCCTGATGGTGGTGGCGCAGATGTGTTTGTGCACATTTCGGCGGTTCAGCGTTCTGGCTTTGAAGTCTTGGAACCAGATCAGCGTTTGGCGTTTCAAACCTTGCCTGATCGCTTCGGCAAAGGCCCGAAGGCAATCAATCTGTCCTTGTTGGATGGCTCTGCCGCTGCAGCGGCTCCAGCGAGCGATATAGGCGGTTCTGCATCAAGCGTTGACGATGATCAGCCAGATTTGGGCGATTACAATCCAGAATAATACTTTGGTCGGGGCTGAAACAGTTCTGACTATTTGCTCTCACTCACGCGATAGCGCCGCCCTTGGACTTTGATCTGGGGCGGCGTTTTTGTGCGTTCAAAAGCCCGCCAAGCGGGCTCTAAGTCGCGCCAGAAGCTTGCCTTTGGCCCTTGGCCTAATTGTAGCATCCGAAAAGGCGTCATCTGAAACGGAAAAATGTGGAAGGGGATGGATGCCTGCCCGTTCACCAGCGCCGAATAGGCGATGGTATAGACTTCTTCCATATCCTGATCGGTTAGCCCATAATGTCTGCCAGAGGCGCAGCCTGCCTGCAGTAAACTGGGTGCGCCGCGCCAGCCGCGCCCGCGATCATACGCGTTTGGCCAATTGAGATTGATCCCTAAATAGCCGACCCCCTGTGGTCGCATCTGCGACGCTGTAACGGCATAAAAGCCTTCGGGTTGGCCTGTCGAGGTGTTTTGGCGCGGCCCTAACGCCCCGTCCTTACTGCAGATTTTAAAGTTCCGCAGCCGGCTATAGGTACCAGATGGTGCCTTAACCCAGACTTCAAGTCGGTCTTGCTCTCGGATTAAGCGAAAATAGACCGGGGCACCCAAGGTCAAGCCGAGGTCTGAGTAGGCAAAAGCCAAACGTTGGCGGGTGCGTTCAATCGCGTCCGCTCCGACCGAGGATACAGCCACCCGCACACGCGCGCTTGCTTGGGCCTTTGGTTCGGCACTGACCGCTTCAATCCCGGCTGTCGCTACCAGCAATACACTCGCGACCGCTGCCAGTATGTGGCGGCGAATGAGTGCTTTTGGTAACGCAGAGACCATGGTGGTTCCTCAACTCATAAATCGATTTGGTGCGGCTGCTGGTTCAGCGCTCTAAACCAGATCGGGCTATAGGCCCACGACCGTTAAAGCGATATAAAACACCGATGCAACCACTCATGAACCTAATTACGGATGTGCCCGGCCTAAAAGTTGGCCAAGCCGAGGATGTGGCCGCCTTGACGGGCGTCACCGTGCTTTATCCCGATGTTGCCGCCGTGTGTGGCGTCGATGTGCGCGGCGGTGGACCCGGTACGCGGGAAAGCGATGCGTTAGCCCCAGAAAACCTAGTCGACGCAATAGACGCCCTCGTCTTATCGGGTGGCTCGGTCTATGGCCTTGCCGCTGCAGATGGCGTGGCTAGCGTGTTAGGCGCGCGTGGGCGCGGCTTTGGGTTGATTGACCTGCCGGGGGTTCCGCGGTCACCGGTTGTGCCGGCAGCCATTCTCTATGATTTGGCCAATGGTGGGAATAAAGGCTGGGGCCAAGACCCGCCGTACCGGGCACTTGGCGCACGCGCCCTTGATGCTGTCTCAGACCGCTTTGAACTTGGGGCGCATGGCGCTGGCATTGGCGCGCGGGCAGGGCAGTTGCGCGGTGGCTTAGGTTCAGCCAGTCAACGCACGGCTGATGGTATCCATGTTGGGGCCATTGTCGCAGTCAATTGCTTTGGCAGCGTCATCATGCCCGGCAGCGACGCGTTTTGGGCTTGGCCGTTGGAACAACATGGGGAAGCCGGTGGCATTCGCCCGGACCCCACACTCATGGTCGATGGCGACGATTGGGGGCCTGCCAAGGCCAATCCTGCCGCGATGGGCCGCACCAACACCACAATCGCCTGTGTCGCCACCGATGTGGCGCTAACACCCGCTCAAGCCAAGCGGGTTGCCCAAATGGCCAGCGCTGGCCTTGCCCGCGCGATCCGACCCATTTTTGCACCCTTTGACGGTGATGTCGTATTTGCCATGTCCACGGCTCAGCAAAGTTTGGCAGAGCCAACCCACTTCAATCTCGCCCGAATTGGGGCTTTGGCTGCGGATTGTTTGGCTCGGGCTGTCATGCGTGGCGTCTATGCAGCCAAAGACGCTTGATCTTCGCCTCAGCGCCGTCTAATGACGCCGCCTCAGCGCGCCCGTAGCTCAGCTGGATAGAGCATCAGACTACGAATCTGAGGGTCGGGCGTTCGAATCGCTCCGGGCGCGCCATTTTAGTTTTTTAAGAACAATGGGTAAAAGCAGATTAGAGGGTCGAATGACACTTCTTTTTTGCATGTTAGCGCCATTGCAGCCGCTGGATTTGGTTCTGCAGCTAAGCGCCCTGTCAAGTTGACCCAGCCACTCAAACCGTGCGCATCCGTGCCAAATGGCGGAACGGATGTGATCAAAGTTGGGATCGAGACGCTAAACCCTGGCATGCATCGCACGCAATTTGTGATGCGGGGCACGGCGACACTCAGGCTTTTGTCGGGTGAGCATTATTTCTGCAGCAATTTGAGCTTTGAAGATGAGTCACGCCTGCAGAGTGATGATGCCGTGATGATGTTGTTCGATGCGGGCTTGTTGGTGGATGATGATGCCTATGTCTCGATGGGAGGGCGAAATTCCGGCCCATGGGCAGGTTTTGTCATTGTCAGCAATCGGTTGAGCATCAAGCATGTCAGCATCAAGTCGACTAAAGTAGACCGCCTTCTTGGGACCATTATCTCCCCAAAAGCGCATCGCTTAACCTTGTCCCTGACGCGATTTAAGTCGTGGTAGTCAGAAAATCCCTGCCGTCTTAAGCGAGGTTTTGGTCTAGCTGCCAAGCTGGCGCAGACAATTTTTGCGATTGCGTAGGTTCGTTGGCCTGTGTGTTGGTGTGTGCCACGTCAGCCATGCTGGCCTTGGCACAGGTCAAAATCGTTTGAATAAGGACGTTGGGGTCCAAGGGCTTAGCCACAAAGGCGTCTGCCCCTGCATCCATAAAGGCTGTGCGGTGGTGATCCATTGCATTTGCGGTAAGGGCGATAATGGGCACGGTCTGGGTGTAGCCAGCGGTCGCGCGTAAACGTCGCGTTGCTTCAAGACCATCCATGTTGGGCATTTGCATATCCATCAGGATAACATCAAACTCCTCCAGCCCGGCCATCTCCAGCGCCTCAACGCCGTCATTAGCCATCGCGAGTGACCAGCCCATGGTCGACAAAAAGAGGCTGACAATCTTTTGATTGGTTGGGTGGTCCTCCGCCACAAGGATACGCAACGGACGCATTTCCAACTCAACATCTTCGGCTTCATCTTGGGCGTTTTGGCTGTCGGCCAAGTCATACGGCAGAGTTACGGTGAAAACGGAACCTTCGCCCTCTATGCTGCGGACATCGAGTGACCCATCCATCAGTTCAGCCAATCGCCGGCTGATGGCGAGGCCTAGCCCCGTACCGCCCTTCTTGCGCGCGATCATTTGATTGCCTTGTTCAAACTCGGCAAACAGGCGCGATAAGGTAGGCGCGGAAATGCCGCAGCCTGTGTCAGCCACTTCTAGCACCATGGCCTGCCGACCCTTAGCATCGAGGCCGGTTCTTGCGGAGACATCGATAGAGCCCGTCTCAGTGAACTTGACAGCATTAGAGATCAAATTGAACAGAATCTGACGGATGCGCAGAGGGTCGCCTATAATCGCGGTCGGGAAATCGGAAGAGGCTTTAAACCGCAGGCTCAGGTTTTTGTCTGATGCGCGAGGGTCCCAAATTCGGACCGCCGCTTGCAATTCGTCGATGACCGGGAAGTCGACCCGTTCAACCGTCATTTTCCCTGCTTCGATCTTAGACATGTCGAGGACGTCGTTTAAAAGTGCAAGCAAGGTATCGACGGCGTCGTTTAGCATGTCGACATGCTCGCTTTGGACTTTGGACAATTTCGTGCGCCGCAACAAAATGGCAGATGCCATAACCGCGTTCATTGGGGTGCGAATTTCGTGTGTCACGGTCGCGAGAAAATCTGACTTGGTTTGGCTCGCGCATTCTGCACGCGTTTTTTGATCCTGTGCTTCTGCATTTGCCCGCACGAGTTGGTCGGTGAATTCAAAGGAGCGGCGAATAATGATGGCTAGGTGGCCCAAATAAACGAGCGATCCAATCAGGATCACAGCCGAAGTTGCCGCTTCCATTTTGAAATAGATCCAAGACGTAATCGGCAAGCCAATCAGATAGAGACACATCGGCAGTGTTGAAGCGGCCAGTAAGGCCGTCGAACGGGCTGCATGCAACGTAGAGTGAAGCAGGGCACCGCAAATGATAAGGGTTGCAAAAATGCGCCCAGCCTCGCCACCTTCAGCCCAGAGAATTGCGGCAATGCTGGTGTAAACCAAAGCATTAAGGGACACGATGGCAATGCAGGCGAGCTTCTTTCCTTCCGACACCACCTTCTCTGGGTTCAGTCGTAAGGGCTTAAAGGTGTGCCAGTCCAGCGCTTGGCCCAGAACCACGACTGCCAGCCAAGCAAATGGTTCATAGCCACCAACAATAAAGAAACAGGCAAATGCCAGAAATACCGCGACGGCTAGGCGCGTCTTTAGCTCCTTTGCCCGGTTTAGGCCGACCTCGGCGAATCCAGCTTTCTGACTATCCATCAATTCGGACCAATTCTGTGTCGGGCGAAACACGGTAACGTATCTTAGAGCTACGTAGTAAAAATAACGTGAAACTTTAAGAATGACTTAGACTGCCCAAAACAAGGCCGGTTACTTATCTCGCTCATTCTGGTTTGCCTCGGATAAACTTCGGCAAAGACCTAAGAGATAATGGACCCTCTTTTGGAGCACTAAGACTCCCTTAAAAGGTTTGTGAGAAAGCTAAACACAGAGTTTTTTTTTGAGGATGGAACATGGCTGCGCCTAAGCCCCACAATGAAGCCCAGCGTCTTGCTGAGTTGGTGGATTTTGCAGTTCTCGATACGCTGCCAGATCCGTCCTTGGATGCCATTGTCGCCCTGGCCTCAAGTATCATGGACGTTCCGATCGCTGTGGTTTCTCTGGTTGATGCAGAGCGACAATGGTTTAAGGCGCGCGTTGGCTTGGATGCGTGTGAGACAGATCGCGATAGCGCCTTTTGTGCGCATGCGATTTTAGACGATGAGCCGCTGATCGTCGCCAATGCGCTAGAAGATCCACGCTTTGCGAACAATCCGCTGGTTCTGGGCGACCCTAAGATCCGTGCTTATTTTGGCTTTCCTTTGATTGTTGGACCAGACCTGAGACTGGGAACTTTATGTGCGATTGACAAGAAGGTGCGAGGCATCACGGATCAGCAAATTGCGCAGATGAAAGCGCTGGCAAAGATTGTTGTCAGCCAACTTGAGATTACACGCTCCACCCGCGACGCACTTGCAATGGCGGAGGCCAATGAAGCGCTGAACCGCGAAGCAGACCATGCGCGCGTTATTCTTGAAACCATGTCGGAAGGCGTGTTGATCAAAAACCGAACTGGCAAAGTTGTCGAAGCCAACCATAGCGCCTGTCGAATCTTAGGTCTGCCGCGGGATCAGCTTTTAGGCATGATGCCAAACGATCCGCGCTGGCAGCACTTGCGCGAAGATGGGACAGCTTACTTGCCCCATGAGATCCCCGCGATCGAGGTTTTGCGTGGCGGCGCACCGATCAGCAACGAAGTCGTGGGCATTCCTGATAGCGACGGTAGCATCAAATGGCTAAATCTCTCGGCAAGGCCATTATTTGAACCTTTTGAAGAAGCACCATCCTTCGTGGTGTCGACCTTCTCAGACATCACCCATTTGAAATCGCAACAAGCGCATTTGCTAGACTTGTCGGTCAAGGCCAACGCTGCCAATGCCGCGAAGACCCAATTCCTGGCTAACATGAGCCATGAATTGCGCACGCCCTTGAACGGGGTCGTCGGGGTCGCTTCCGCTTTGGCCAATACACCTTTGGACGATCGCCAGAAGCTTATGGTTGAATTGATCCGATCGTCAGGCAAGGATCTTGAGCGCCAACTGTCCGACATTTTAGATTTGACCAAGGTGGAAGCTGGCGAGCTTCAATTGGAAGCAGTTCCGGTTGATGTCGCGTCCATCATTCAAGAAGTTGTCAGTCTGATGTCGGGTGCGTGTGCGCAGAAGAAGCTTGAGATAGCGTTTGACAATAAGCTACCTGCAAAGCAGCTGTTTCTTGGCGATCCTGTTCGCCTACGCCAAGTCATCACCAATCTCGTGTCAAATGCCGTGAAGTTTACATCAGACGGCCGTGTGATCGTCACCGCATCTCTCCGCCCAATGGGCGCGGGCTTAGTGATTGAGGTCGAAGATACCGGTATTGGCTTTGACGAGACCCACAGCGTGAAACTGTTTGAGCGCTTCTCGCAAGCAGATAGTTCGATCACTCGCCGATTTGGGGGCACCGGACTTGGACTTGCCATCACAAAATCCTTGACCGAACTGATGGGCGGAACCATCCGGGCCCAGTCGACCCTTGGCGTTGGGTCCGTCTTCACGCTTGACCTGCCGTTGCCCCTTGATAGAGCCTTATTGCCATCGAGTGTGAGTGAGGATTTAACCGAGATTTGTCGCGACATCCCAAAGGATTTGCGCGTCTTGCTGGTAGAAGACCAATTGCTGAACCAGCAGGTGTTTGGGTTCATGATGGAACCCTTTAGGGCCGAATTCTTCACGGCCACCAATGGCGAGGAAGGCGTAGAAGCCTTTGAGACTGCGACCTTCGACGTCATCTTCATGGATATGCAAATGCCGATTAAAGACGGGCTCGCAGCAACCCGTGAAATCCGCGCCCTAGAAGCATCGACTGGGGCAAAGCCTACCCCCATCATCATGTTAACCGCCAATGCAGGTGAACAACATCGGCGCGAGGCTTTGGCAGCTGGTGCTGACTTGCACGTCGCGAAACCTGTGACGCAACAGGCGATTGGAGATGCATTGCGAGCAGCTCTGGCCACTTATCGGAATGTTGCACGCATGCAAGCCTGATATTAGCCTTAAGCTACTCAAGAGGCGAGCGGACCAACAGTTTTCACTTCAGTGAGGGATCTCGGTAGGCCCTATGGGCTTCCCCCCAAGCCTACCAAGTCACCATGGTGGCACGCTTGGGGGCTAGACCGTTTTCAAACTCGCGTAGGATGTCGAGATATTCTTGAATCTCGACATTCTTTTCTTTGTCCTTGTTAAACCGAAAGGCCCAGAAAGACGAGATATGCGAGATGATTCCCATCGAATGGCCGAGTTCGATGAAGAGAACAGGTGCGTCTAGCAGGAATTTACGGAATGCAGCCGTATTGCCCTTTTCAACCAAGTCGCGGAAGGCATCATCATAAAGCGATAACACGGCTTGGCAGCCTTTTGCGCTGTCGCGAATGCGACCACGGATCGATTTTTTTAGATCGTCCATCTCTTCGCGCATATTCTTATCGATCCGGCCTTTGATCTTGATCGAGTCCATCTCGGTGCTGATCCGCGTCAGTTTGTGGAAGGTCTCTGAGAACTGCCATTTATAATAAATGAAGCCTTTCCAGCTGAAAATACCTTGCGTGAACTTCTCGCCTTCAAGGCCAAGCGTCATGCGCAAGGGGTCTAGGCGGGAGTCTGCATTGGTCGACAAGAGCGCATCGGCCAACTTCTTCACCAGTTCTGGCTCAATGGCACCATCCTTGCTCCCAAACGCCATCGCGATCAGAGGGGCCATTTCGTTCGACGTAAAAGTCTGCATCCGCGCATTATCGGCGGGCGAAATGGCGAAGTAGCAATCGGCTGGATGATGGTGGTAGCGGCGTAATTGTTCGCGCACCAAGAATGGATCAAGCGAGGGCAATTCGTTGAGCATCTCAAGGATCTCAAAATCCTTGTGCAACTCGGCTTCCGTCGCGCCCAACACGTCACAGAGTGTGGCGCGCCACCCCATTTGGTTGACTAGGATAGAGCGGCCACCTGCTTTTAGATCTGACCGATCCAAAGGAAACATGATTTTGGTGGCAACCGATGTCCCATCGCTTAAGAGATAGGTCTCATCACTGCGCAACCGGTGCTTGATGATGATCGCCCGATTTAAAACCGCATCAAAGAAAAAGGGCGCACTTATCCGTGCCATATCATCGGCGAATTCGACGGTGACCAGATGCAGATTGAGGACACGGCTCGTTGAGGCTGTGGTGGTTAGTGCTGCTAAGCTTCTTACGCCACTCATGGACACTCACCCCAAATTTCCAACTGGCGCGCACAAGAACGCATTTGTTCGGCGAACAATAGGTAGGTCAAGTCCAATTGAGATTTAGTAAACCTTGGTTACATTTGTACAGGCAAACTGCCTAGAAAACAGCACAAATTGCGTAAACTACCTGACTTCCCTAGGGGAAAGACCCAAATCGAAGTCTTTCAATAGGTCAAGGAACTCCTCAATATTGGTAACTTCGCTTTGGTTTGGCCGAAATTGATAACGCCAATACGAGACGATGTGAGAAATCATGCCCATGGCATGGCCTAATTCAATGAAAAGGCCTGGTGCTTCCAATAAGAACCTTCTGAACTCCGCCGCATTACCCTTCTTCGTAAGACCGGCAAGTCCATCATCATACAAAGACAAGATATCGCCAGTTCGCTCAATCGCCTCTTGGATGCGCGCCTTGATGGAGCCTCGAACCGTGCCGACCATATAGCCGAGGGTCGGGTCAATACGTCCACGGATCTTCATCGACTGCATCTGGGCGACAACTTTATAGAGCTCTGGCTTGGTTTCTTGGAATTGCCATTTGTAGTACAAAAAGCCTTTCCAGCTATAGATTCCGCGTTGAAACTGCTCGCCCTCAAGGCCTAAAGTTATTTGCAGAGGGGCCAAGCGGTGATCCGCATTGGTGGCAAGAATGGCGTTTGACATCCGCTTGACCAATTCGCCGCCGGCCTCGGCCCCTGATTGGAAGGCGAGGGTGACCAGCTCGCGGATCTCGTTATAGGCGAATTTCTCGAGACGGGCGGTATCACTTGGCGTGATTGCGAAGTAATCGTCTGAGGGTGCGAAATTATGGCGCTTGAGTTGTTCGCGCACGAGGAATGGATCCAGGGATGGCAATTCATGCAGAAGTTCAAGCACCGTCAAATCGGCATCTAGAGAAACTGGATCCTTGCCCAAGAAATCGCACAAGGCGTTGATATAGCCAATCTGATTGACAAAAACAGAGCGCCCGCCCACTCGCAAATCAAGATTATCAATTGGAAAAATAATCTTCGTCGCGACTGGAACACTCTCGTGGAAACATTCGATTTCATTCGGTCTAGGGCGATGTTTGGTGATAATCGCGCAGTTCAGCAGTCGATCTTGGAAAAAAGGGGTGTGGAGCCTTTCGGAAGCCCGAAGCGCTGTCTTATCTATCGCGTTTAGATTCAAGACACGGCTCGTTGAACAGGTCTTGGCCAATGCTGCCAGACTGCGGACACCAGTTGTGCTTCCGCTACTCATTTTGCGCGAATGCATAGCCATAGAGAAAGCTTCCCTATGAGTAATTTTAGATACGCAAAATTACCCAGTCATTTATTGATTATTTGACGGATACTAACGCGTATAGAATATGGCTATACTCGTATTATATTAATCCAAAAGCCTTAAGGCTTCGTGTATCTTGGGCTCCAACAATTATGTGGTCTATAACGATTACTTTTAGAGGGTTAAGTGCATTTATGATTTCGCGTGTCATCGCAATATCAGCGCTAGACGGGGTCGGGTCGCCAGACGGGTGGTTGTGGGCCAGAATGACCGAGCTGGCTGATAGTTCCAGCGCACGGCGCGCGATCTCGCGCGGATAGACTGGCGCGTGGTCGACCGTGCCTTCGCCCATCTTTTCATCGACAATGAGACGTAGCTTTTTGTCTAAGAACAAGACGCGGAATTCCTCACGCTTCGCGCCGCCAAGGTTCAGTTTCAGATAAGCCAGAACGCTCGACCAAGACCCCAAAACAGGCTTGTTCATAATCTCGCTCTGACTGCCCCTTACTTGAATGGCGTGAATTGACTTCAAGTGGATGGCTGCAACCTGGCCCACGCCTTCAACTTGCAAGAGGTCATGAAAGGGGGCTTGCAGAACTTCATTGATGCCACCAAAGCGCGTGATCAAGTTGCGCGCTAGGACTTTGGTGTCTTGCCGCTTAATGACGCCAAACAGCCACAACTCCAGCAATTCGTGATCGGCAAGACCATCCGCACCGGTGCGCAAGAACCGGTCGCGCAAGCGTTCGCGATGGCCATCCAAATGGGCATTCGACTTGTTGGCTATTCCCATGGGCCCTCAAACTGGATCAGACAGTGTGTGGGGTGTGTCTAAGCCAAGAGGGGAGAGGGTGAAAATCTCGCATCCGTCCTCAGTCACACCAATCGAGTGTTCAAACTGCGCGGATAAGGAACGGTCGCGCGTAACAGCGGTCCAGCCATCCGGCAGGACCGAAACCGAATGTTTGCCTAAATTCACCATTGGCTCAATGGTAAAAAACATACCAGCGCGCAATTCAGGGCCTTGGCCCGGCTTGCCGAAATGGACAATGTTGGGATTGTCGTGGAAAACGCGGCCCAAGCCATGGCCACAGAAATCGCGCACGACAGAACAGCGCTGGGCTTCCACAAAGCTTTGAATGGCGTGGCCGATATCGCCCAAGGTTGCACCGGGCTTCACCGCTTCGATCCCGCGCTGCAAGCTTTCCCACGTGACGTCCATCAAGCGGCGGGCTTTTCGCGATACGTCGCCAATCCCGTACATGCGCGAGTGGTCCCCATGCCAGCCATCCACAATCACGGTAACGTCTATATTGGCGATGTCGCCACTGCGAAACTGGCGCGGCCCTGGAATCCCGTGGCAGACGACATGGTTTAAGGAAATACACGTTGTGTGGTTGTAGCCGCGATAGCCCATGCAGGCTGGGATCCAGCCATGATCCAGTACATAGTCGCGCGCCAACGTGTCAATACGCTCGGCCGTGACGCCTTCTTTGACTTCGCCGACCAACATATCCAACACCTCAGCTGCCGCGCGGCCGGCAGCGCGCATGCCAGCAAAAGCCTCTGGTCCATGCAGCTTGATGGCATGGTCATTGCGGCTGTCGGGTACGGTGTCTGCGTCGATATACATTCCTGTCATATAGCCTTCTTATTGGCTTTTGGGCAGGGGGTCTTATGTGGTTTGCTCTGCCGCGTCGTCATCTTGGCGCGCTACTGTGGCAGTCACGGCCATATCCATGGTGACATTGCCCAAAGTCCGGAAGATATCGGGGAAGGTTTCTACCGCGACCAACAGGGCCAAAGGCTCTACCGGTGCGCCTAAGGCCAAGCAGATGGGCGCGATGGAGCTGATAAAGCTGATGGAGCCAGGTAGGCTCACAGCGCCGAGTGTGGTGGTAGCACCCGCCGCAATGCCCAAAGCAATCTGGGCAGGCCCTAATTCAACCCCAAACCAATTAGCGATGTAGAGCGCGACACCGAGGTTCATCGCAGGGCCAGTTGCGCGAAAGATCGCAACGGCGATTGGCAAGATGACATCGGCCTTGGCAGCTGGAACGCCCAACGCCTGCACCCCTTTGAGCATGGCAGGTAGGGATGCAAGCGAGGATTGGGTTGAGATCGCCACCGCCTGTGCAGGAATAGCAGCTTTAAAGAATTCGCCTAAACCACGCTTGGCACCAAAGACGGCCAAGGCAAAGGATGCGAGCCAAATGATGACCCCAAGAGCTGACAAGACGACGACATAGTGCGCCAACGCCCCAAACGCCTCTGCACCCGCCTTGGCCCCAACGACAAAAGCCAAAGCAAACACGCCAATCGGGGCCAGTGCCAACACCCAGCCGATCACCAAAATCATGGCTTCTGCGACTGCTTCGAAAAAGCCTGTCACCGGCGCGCGCTTTTCAAGCGGCAGACGGGTCAAGGCAAAACCAAACGCGGCGGTGAAGATGATCAAGGGCAGGATCGCGTCATTGGCAGCGGCTGCAATGGGGTTTGTCGGGATCATGGCGCGCAAAAAATCCCCCAAGGGCGGCACAGGGCCGGGCCTTTCTGTAATGCTCAAGGCAGATCGCAAGGCTTCAGCGGATCCATCCGGCATCGGAAAGAAGCCAAGAATGACCGGGATCATGATTGCCGCCATGATGGACGAGCACCACAGGATCACCAGCATGGTCCCTACGCCACGGGCGGCAAGACGGCCAGCGCGCGCCGCCAAAGCCGTCTGCGCGATCCCCGTAATCAAAAGGGCGACGACCAGAGGCACCACCGTCATGCGCAATGCATTCAGCCAGACCGAGCCGATTGTGTCAGCTGTTGCATTGATCGCCTCACTGGCACCCAGCCAAATTCCAGCCAATAGCCCTAAAATCAGTGCGGCAAGAATGATGAGTGCTTTCGACATGAGCCAATACTTTCAACCAAATCGGCCAAACAACTGGCCCTGAGCGGCCAATCTGGCTGACCTTCGTTGGCACTGCAAGCCGGACACCCGCCAAAACCCCGGCATTCTTCTGCAAGGGCACTAAAGGGTGCGTGCAGAAAGCCGATTGATTACATCATGACACTCTTGCTCAAAAAGTCCGTTTGCCGCACAAAGCGGCCAGATGGGGACGTGGCGAAATAGGTAGACGCACCGGACTTAAAATCCGTTGGAGCAATCCGTGCCGGTTCAAGTCCGGCCGTCCCTACCAAGTTAGATCGGTTCCCCTGCTCTTGGCACGGTCTGAACGCGCTAACTGGCCCGTGGCACACTGGCTCGTTTTAAATCTTTAACAAAAACTTTAGAATGCATTGATAGTTGCGCGCAGCACCCTCCGATATTCCGTTGAATTGGAATCAAGGGGGTAACAGCATGAGCATTCAAACTGGCACGGAGCGTCGTGCGCGCGGCCTAATGTTGGCGTTAGCATCAAGTGTTGCCCTGTCGTGTTTTTGGGTGAGTTCAAGCGCCGCGCACCCAGGCCATGGCGCCCAAGTCACACAAAAGGGTGCTTCTGGTGTTGCCAGCCCTTCGGTAACGGGGCGCTTTAAGACTGATGCCATTGCTGGCCCAGTAAGCCCGATCAGCCACACAGAGTTTCGCAATGACCCTGAAGCTTTTCAGTTTGTCATTGTTTCCGACAATACTGGCGGCGCGCGCACGGGCGTTTTTGAAAGCGCAGTTGGAAAAATCAATCTGCTTCAACCTGAATTTGTGGTCAGCGTCGGCGACTTGATCGAAGGCTACTCGGAAAGCCCCGAAATCCTCGCCAGCCAATGGGCCTATTTTGAGAGCATGGTGAACCGTATTGAGGCACCATTCTTCTACGCACCCGGCAATCACGACTATTCAAACAATGTCATGGCCGATCTTTGGAAAAAGAAGTTTGGTCGTTCCTTCTATCACTTTACCTATAAAGACGCATTGTTTGTGGTGTTGAACACCGAAAACAAGCATCCCGGTGGCGCTCAGCCAAAAATTGATGAAGAGCAACGCGCTTATCTGGCTAAAGTGCTGGCCGATAACCCAAAGCCGCGCTGGACATTCCTGTTCATGCACCAGCCTGTGTGGTCCATTGGGAAGGATACCGGTTGGGCTGAAGTTGAAGCGCTTCTAAAAGGTCGCCCTTACACAGGGATTGCCGGCCATATGCACACCTATGAGCATGTCGAGCAGGCCGGCCGCGACCTCATCACCTTGGGCACCACCGGTGGCGGCAGCCAATTGCGCGGCGAAGCTTATGGCGAATTTGATCACGTCACATGGGTCACCATGGGCAAAGATGGCCCGATTATCGCCAATTTGGCGCTCGACGGCATTACAGACAAATATGTGACTGCGCCGGGCTTCGCGCAGCGGTTCCAGAAACTGCCAACTTTCGCTTTAGAGCCATGGTTTGTCTCTGAAAGTGGCGGTGTGGGTTCAAACCTGCGTCTCAAAGTTCACAATCCGTTTGATGCGCCCCTCAGCTTCTCTATTGAAGCGCCCCAGCATCCGAGCATTCTGTTGACTGGTGATCCCCTGTCAGGAACCGTGCCCGCAGCGTCGGATCGGATTTTTGAAATGCCCGTCACGGTTTCGAAGGCTTCAGGCGCGACGCGCCCGCTTGAGCTGCGCGCCACGGCTAAAGTCACTTTGGGTGGCCGCGAAGTCGATTGGAACAATGTGATGCGGGCAGCACCTGTTGCGCGTAACACATTGACCAAAGCAACCATGCCGATTGTCCATGATGGGTCCATCGAAGAATGGGGCAATTTGCGCTTTGCAGGGGAGACACCTGCACGCGCGCCCGACGGCAAGGTCTTTGACGTCACCCCCGCGGATGCATCTTTCCGCTTTGACGTGGCTTATGACGACAATTTCCTGCATGTCGCGATTGATGTGAAAGATGACGAGGTAACGCCGGGTCTCTTGAGTGGCAAACATGACGCGCAAGATTTGGCTATTCTGACGCTCGATGGTCGGCCTGTGGCGCAAAGTGCGACCAATGTGGCCCTAACCACAACGATGAAATCAGGCGATTGGATCTTCATCATGGGCACGCCAAATGCGACGGAGGGTGAGCGTCTGTTTGGTGCCATTATGCCCCCGATTTTCGCGGTCAAGATGAAGCGCAAGGCCGGCGGCTATACAGCAGAGTTTCGGGTGCCCTTGGCCTATATCGCGTCCAAACATCCAGGCGGCAATTGGACCGATTTGCGTCTCAACATCGCGATCAATGACATTGACCCTCAGTCAAAGCCAAATCGGCCACCTCTAGCGATCGGCTGGCAATCGGACTGGCGTGAGCAATTGGTTGGAACAGGCACGTTCTTCAAAAAATAGGGCTCCGGCACGTCGGCAGCCTCGCCAGCATCTTTTATAACTCCGGGGACAACTAAATGACTAGCTTAAAAACACTCGTGCTCGCCACGACCTGCTTGTATGCGGCTTCAACATCGGCTTGGGCCCAACAGGCCCCTTCAACTAGCGATGAAACCAATACACGCCAAATTGAAACCATCATTGTGACGGCTCAAAAGCGGGAACAAAATCAAATTGATGTGCCGATTAATATTTCGGTCCTCGGCGGCGCACGCGTTGATCGGCTTAATCTGGATGAATTGGATCGCTTAGCTGACTTTGTGCCAGGCCTTGAAGTCCAGCTTCAAAGCTTGAATGCCCCAAGTTTTGCCATGCGCGGCATTACCTCAGACGGTGGCCGCTCCCGCGTAGCGCTCTTCCAAAACGGGGTCGCCATCAGCAATGTGCGGTCAGGCCAAAGCATGGCCATCCATGACATGGAGCGCGTCGAAATCGTCAAAGGGCCACAGGCGACTTTGTTTGGCCAAGGCGCCTTGGTGGGCGGCATTAACTTCATCCAAAACCGTGCCTCGCTGCGCGGGAATACCGGCGAATTGAAGATTGAGGCCGGCAGCTACAACGCGACCAAAGCCCAATTCATTGGCAACGTTGCGGTGAATGATACTTTTGCGGTGCGCGGCGCTGTCTTGTTAAGTGCGCGGGACGGCTACGTGGAGAACTTGGGCAACAGCCCTGATCTGATGGGACAAGACACCAATGCCGTGCGCCTCGCAGCGCGTTGGATGCCAAATGATGATTTAAGGATCGACTTGATCCTGAATGGTCAGCAAGACGATTCCACCGGTACTCAGTTCAAATCCAGTGTATTTCCACCTGCCGGCGGCGACTTAAGCCCCTTCACGCCAACCGCGATGAATATCAATGGCGACCAACTCCGGTCCAAGCTCGGCAATGATCGCGATATTGGCACTGCCACAGCGATTGTTTCTTATCAGCTTGGCAAAAACTGGACTTTGAACTCCATCACAGACAGCCGTAACATCGTGTCGCTGGAAGCCTTCGATTCTGACGGTACAGTGCTTAACCTGTTGCAATTTGGTTTGGTCGATAAAGCAACCGCTTTTAGCCAAGAATTGCGCCTCAATTATAACGCGGATGGTCGCATCAGCGGCTTCTTTGGCGTCAATTATTACAAAGAAAGCACCAGCCAACTTTTGCGCTTCTCAACCGATGAAGCCCATCTGCAAGCATTGTTTGCAACAACAATCGCTGGGGCCGCACGTCTGAGCGTTGCGCAGATCAAAAGCATCCTGGCGCTACGTGGCGTTCCAAATGCCGCTAATTTTGACAATGTGGTCAATCCTTTGCGTGTTTCGGCATTGGGCGCGCTGCAAGGCAATATCATTCCCCTAAATCCGGCTCACGTTGAGCAAAGCTATGGCACGACCACAACTGAAACCCGCGATTTGTTTGGCGACATCACGTATAAATTCAATGACAAATTGTCGCTGACGGCCGGCTTACGTTATACAGAGGAAGAGCTCGGGGCGACATCGAGAGCCTCATTGATCCGCGGGAACCCGGCTCTGGGCGGGCTATCCAATGGCGTGTTTTTCAATCAAGTATTTCTGTCGTCCCAACCTGTCGGCGTCTTGCGGCAGCGTGATGTGACGTCGGATGGGGCTTACACATGGCGCCTCAACGCCGCCTATCGCCTCAGTGATGATGTGAACACTTGGCTTGCTTATGGACGTGGTCGTCGTCCAGAAGCTTTGAGCTCCTCAACTGCTAACCCGACAGGGTTTGTTGTCGTGACGGAAGAATTATATGACCACGTTGAAACCGGCTTAACCGGCTTCTTCTTTGACCGCAGCGTGCGCGTCACGTCGTCGCTCTATTATGGCGAATATACAGACTTCCAAACTTCGCGCTTCAACCCAACCCTCGGCACATTCATTACCGAAAACTCCGGCAATGCGACCCAATATGGCTTTGAGTTTGAAGGCCAGTGGAATCTGTCACCTACGGCGCAATTATTTGGAAGTTATGCCTATAACTTCTCGCAATATGACGACACCGACAGTGCCGGCAATAGATTGCAATTTGCCGGCAATAGCTTCCGCCTGAGCCCCGAGCACAACGCCTCAATCGGCTTAGATTGGCGCTTTCCAATGGCTGGAAAGGGCGAGTATTATATCATCCCGAGCTATACGTGGAAGAGCGAGCACTTCTTCGAAGACGACAATGATCCCCGCGAAAAACAAGAAGCCTATGGGGTTGCCGATGTCCGTTTTGGCTATGAACCTGCAAGCAAAAAATGGACAGCTAATCTGTCCGTTCAAAACGCACTTGACGAAGAATATCTGATCGACGCGGGCAATACCGGCGGCGCCTTCGGTATCCTCACCTACATCCGTGGGATGCCGAGAATGGTGACGGCTGGGGTGGCGGTGAAGTTCTAAAGCGCCGAGCTTTTTTCGCCTCCTACCGATTGAGCAGAAACGTGGGTCCAACTCGAATCCGCGCACATCTCTACCTCGAACAACAAACCCCGCGACAAGGCATACCGGTCGCGGGGTTTAAGGTTTGAGATCGTCAGACCGTCGCTTAGAAGCTGGTTTGGTACCGGACCATCATGGCCTGATCTTCTTTGCCTGAAATGCCGTCCGCATCCTGACGCGCCATCACGGCGAAGGCGAGAGCGGAATCTTGGCTTAAGGTTCGGGTATAGACGGCTTCAAAGCGCTGTTCTGGCGTTTTGGACGCGAGGCTGACCCCGCGGCGCGTCATGATGGGTGCGCCGGTTTCAGGATCGGCTCCTGTCGCCAAGAACAAGTTCATCATGCCGCTGCGGCTGGTTAGCGGGGTGCCGATGGCCAGATCAAGCTGATCGCCCTTGGCCAAGAGGTCCCGTTGGGCGAAGTTGATGGCGTACGCCGTGGCTTCGGTTGCGCTGATCGAGCTCACCAAGCTGGCGCCCGCACCTAGTTGCGACGCGGTTTGAGAATGGGTCATCCGCGCGCTGAGCGAGGCTTTGTCAGACAGAGCCCAAGCCAGATCGGTTTGTACCGCAAAGGTGCGGGCGGGGCCCGACAGGCCAAAGAGCTCGTTGTCGACATCGCCCAAGCGACCTTGGTTTTCCTGAATGGCCACCACACTTGCGCCCAAGCTTACACGGTCAAATTGACGGCTGAGGGCCGCTTCCACGCTGCTGGCTTGGCTGGTGGCATTTGGCGTCCAATTAAGACCGCGGCGCTTATATTGCTCACCTTGTAGGCGCGCGCCAAAGGTTAGGCTGACACCATTGTCTAAGGTCCGCAGGCTGGCCACGCTGGCGGTGGTGCCTTCAAACAGGGCGGTGTGATCGGCAAAGCCTAAGAGGCGTGCGGTTGGTGCTGCACCTGGTGCCAAGCTCGCGCCCAAAATGGGAGAGGCTTGCCCGATGGCGACGGCCCAGGATTGACCTTGGTTGCCGATGAAATGCAGGCCACCGCTGGTGTCTCCGCCTACGGATTGTGCGGGCGTCGCAACCAAGGACAAGGTGCCGCTGGGGGTTGCTACGCTGGCCAAGGTCGCCTGCATGCGATTGGACAGGGTCGCAGAGAGGATCGAGACTGAATCTGGCCGCAGATCCTGTGCCTTGGTGGCAAAATCATAGGCGAAGTCGCGGCCAAACGCGTCAAATACGACGCCTTCGAAGGCACCGGCGCCACCTGCAAACGACTTCGCGCCAATGGCCACGGCACCGCTGGTCGAAGGCGCAAGGGCGAGTGGGGTCGTGCCGGCAGAGCTGACGGCAGTTACCGTACCGACAGGCAGAAGCGCCTTCTCTAGATTGAGGAGGCCGCGGCCATAGATTGGGTCGATCCCTTTCGCGCCTAAGTCTGTCGCGGTCACGAACAGGACTTCGGCGACCTTAGGCGCTGTCAGATAAGGCCACGCGCTTTTCACGACGGCGGCTGCACCGGCAACGACGGGCGAGGCCATCGACGTGCCACTCATATAGGCATAGGCGTTAGGGGCCGAGGCATAGGCCCCGATCAAATTGACGCCGGGGGCAACTAGATAGAAGTTACGCGCGTCGCCAGCTCGGTTTGAGAAGCTGGCGATGACATTATTGGCGTCAACGGCACCAACGGCAATGATTTGCCCCTTGGCCCAAGCTTCAGAAGCGTGACGGGCAGGATAGGATGGGTTAGCTAGTCCTTCATTACCAGCCGCAATCACCATTAATAGGCCAGCCTTCTGCGCGCCTTGCAAGGCGGTGCGAATGGTCGGGCTCATGGTCGACCCGCCTAGGCTTAAGTTCATGACAAACGCTTTTTGGCTGGTTGCGTAATTGATGCCGCGCGCGACGTAGAAGTCTGACGTGGAAGAACCCATGAAGACTTGGACTGGCAGGATGCGGGCGTTGGAGGCAATCCCCACCATACCAACACCATTGGCGCGCGCTGCTGCCAAAGAGGCCACATGTGTACCATGGCCACTGGTATCATTGACCGCCGTCGTCCCGGTCAGATTGGTGAAAGCATTATAGCCGCCGGTTATCGCGCCAGCAAAGTCGATATGGTCGCGGCGGATCCCGGAATCGATGATCGCGATGGTGACATTGGTGCCCCGTGCGGCCCAAGGGCGCGGCTTTAAGGCACCCACGCGTGTCGCAGCCGAAGACCACGCCAGTTCTTGACCAGTTGGCAACTTGGCGGTTTGGGCGAGAGCCGCGCTGCAAGGCAGAAGGCCAGCGATAGCGGTCATAGAAAGAAGGATAGTTTTCATTGGTAATCCCTGAGCATGAAAAAGCTGAGGGACCGGATAAATACTAAGGTTTAAAGCGGAATTTTCAAACAAGGCGTAGAATTTCTACTCTTCAGAATGGCTTTTTTAGTCAAAGATAGATCAAATTTGGTTGAATTGGTGGGGCCCGCCTATCTTAATTCAAGGTATCGCGCAGCTATTTGAAGTAAATATTTTCTAATTATCAGCGGTTCTCGCGCCCTTTCACCTGGAAATCAGGCATTATCACGCGCCATTTTTCTCTACCAAGCCTTGGCATTGTGTGAAAATTCTTTTCACGAAATGGATGCTGGCCTAGCTTTCGCGCGTGATCTGCTTAGAGAAGTTCACAAGGGAATTAGGCTGGGAGAAGAGCAATTGGGGAAAATAGGAAACTGGGGTTTAGTTGGCCTAGTGGCTGTTGGTTTGGCTTGGGTCGGTCAATCTTTCGCGCAAACCAACCCCTCCAAAGGACCGCTCACGCCGGAGCTGATGTGGCAATTGCAACGCGTTGGTGCACCCAGTCTATCTCCCGACGGCAAATTCTCTGTCGTTACAGTCACCCGCTTTGACGCCGAAAGCGACCGTAGCTTCACCGCTTTATGGGTGATCTCCAATGAGACAGGCTCGAGCCGCCAACTCACCAGTGGCGACGGCAATGATGTTGCCCCTGTCTGGAGCCCAGACGGGCGATGGATCGCTTTTGTTTCTAAACGCGGCACGGACAGTGCAAACCAGCTCTATGTCATCGCCCCGGATGGGGGCGAGGCCCGCCGCCTAACAGGTGTGCCGACCGGGGTGTCTGCACCCAAATGGTTCCCCGATAGCCAGAAGATTGCTTTCATAAGCTCTGTCTGGACCGATCTTGCCAGCTGGGAAGAACAAGGCAAGCGTCTAAAAGATCGCGCCAACACCACCATGCAGGCACGGATTTGGGACAAGGCCCCCATCAGTTATTGGGATCATTTTCTCGACGAACGTCAGCCCCACCTCTATGCGATTTCGATCAATGCTGGGGACCCTGTTGCCCTAACGCGCCCTGCGGGTGTGGCGATAGAGTTCCGCACACCTGGCTCTGAAGATTACGATATTGCTCCAGACGGTCAGGAAATCGCCTTTGTTGGCGAAAGCGATACCAACGGCACCTGCCCGAATTCAGATGTGTTTACGCTGTCCTTGTCGGCTGGCACCGTCCGTAATCTGACTACACCCAATTTAGCTGGCGATACTGAGCCCCATTACAGCCCAGATGGCCGCTATTTGAGCTGGAGCTCCAATGTCATCGTGGCGGCGGCTGACCGTCAACGGGTGATGCTGTTGGACCGCCTAGCCACCGATACAGCGCCACGCGATCTATCGAAGACCTGGGACTGGTCCGCCGCAGAAGTCACCTGGGCTCCAGATTCGAAGTCCCTTTGGGTCATTGCAGAAGATCGGCCAACGCGGCGCTTGTTTAAGATGGACCTTACTGGGGCGACGCCACGTCGCCTCACTAAGGATGGCGACTTTGCAGGCATTGCTGCTGCGGGGCGCAGCTTGGTTGGCTTACAGGCCAGTTTTTCCAGCCCTGCCACCTTGGTCCGCATCGATGGAGCAACTGGCCAAACTGCCCAATTGTCTCGCTTCAACGACGCCCTGCTAGCCAAAGTCGAGATGGGGAAAGTGGATTCAGTCAGTTATCGAAGTGCCAATGGAGCCGATATCCAGATGTGGGTCGTCAAACCACCCCGCTTTGATGCGTCGAAAAAGTATCCCGTGATGTTCTTGCTGCATGGTGGACCCCATGTCGGCATTACTGATCAATGGTCTTACCGCTGGAACGCCCAAGTCTTCGCGGGCTGGGGCTATGTCACAACCTGGCATAATTTCCATGGCTCATCGGGCTTTGGCGATAGGTTCACCGACGCGATCCAGCCTGATTGGGTCACTTTGCCTTATCAAGATACGTTGGCAGCAGCTGACTATTTGAAAGCCCAAAAATGGGTGGATTCAGAACGGATGGTCGCTGCGGGGGGCAGCTATGGCGGCTATCTGGCCACGGTACTTCTCGGGCGGCCCCATCCCTTCAAGGCGTTAGTGGCCCACGCGCCGGTCTATAATCAATACACCCAAATCGGGGCCGATTATGGGGCTAATCAAAACCGCTATTACGAAGCGTGGGAAGACCCTGTGAAGTTTCAAGCAACTAGCCCAAACATGCTGGCCGCAAACTTTAAAACCCCCACTTTGGTTATTCATGGTCAGCAGGACCTGCGCGTCCCTGTCAATCACGGGATTGAGTTGTTCAACACCTTGCAGAAGAAGGGCGTGCCGTCGCGTTTGATCTATTACGCCAACGAAAACCATTGGGTTCTTCGACCCCAGAACTCCTTATTTTGGTATGCAGAAGTCAAGAAGTGGGTGGAGTCCTATGCTCCAGCTGGCGGCAAGTAAGGGTCGAAATGCGACCAGAGCTTGAGTTGCGAGAAAGGATCAAATGACGACATTTGGGGCAGCGATGAGTCCAGCAGCGGTTGACGCCGCAGGGCAGGCAGGGATGGCCGCCTTGCGGGCTGGCGATTCTGCCACAGCCATCGCTAAGTTTCAGTCGATTGTGGCGGCCGGGGCGGCGGACACGGCCGTTTGGCTCGCGCTCTCGATGGCTTATCAAGCGTCAGGTGACCGCAACAGCGAGATTGCCGCAGTCACCCAGGTGCTGGAGCGAGACCCTGACAATATCCGAGCCAATTTGATCAAAGCCGATGCGCTTGTCGCCCTCGGTAGCAAGCGGGCCGCTATGGGCTTTTATGCGCATTTGGAGGTCTTGGTGCCGGAGACAGCGGGTCTGCCGCCCGCAATTGCTGCAGAACTCAACCGGGCGCGGCAAGCCCACGCAAAGCTGAAGCAAGGCCTCAGCGACTATCTTCTGGCCGAAGTTGAGAAAGCAGGCTTTCATCCGACACACTCAAGCCGCCGCTTTGGCGATAGTCTCGACATTTTGACGGGCCGAAAGCAGCGTTATGTGCCGACCCCGCGGGCTTATTTCTTTCCTGAATTGCCAGCGATTGAGTTCTATGACCGCGCCCGCTTTGCATGGGTTGACCCCATTGAAGCGGCAACCGATGACATCTGTTCAGAGCTTATGCCGATCCTCGAAGAAGGGACGCATTTTGGGCCTTACATCGAAGTCGAAGCCGAAAAATCATCTCATGTCGTTGCAAGCTCCGGTAAGGAGCAAGTCTCATCGCCTGAAGATTGGACTGCCGCATATTTGATCCGCGATGGCAAACGTCAAACCCCGCTGGCCGAGCGATGCCCGAAGACATTGGCTGCGCTGGACGAGGTGCCGCTTGAGAAGATTGAAGGCCGCGCACCCTTTGTTTTGTTTTCTAGATTGACACCTGGCGCGTGGATTGCCCCCCATACGGGCTTTCTAAACTCGCGTTTAGTCTGCCATTTACCCTTGTTGGTTCCAGATGGCTGTTGGTTCCGGGTCGGCAATCAGGTTCGTTTGTGGGAGCGCGGCAAAGCGTGGGTGTTTGACGATACCATCGAACACGAAGCCCGCAATCAGGGTACAGGCACCCGTGTCGTCCTCATCTTCAACATCTGGCATCCCGACTTAACCGAGGAAGAGCGTCATCTGGTTGGCGCGCTGATGGCTGCTGTTGAGAACTTTGAAGCCGTCTAGATCGCCGGCCAAGAAAAAAGGCCAATCTGCCGAATGACAGATTGGCCTTAACGTCTTGCTTACGTGGCTGAAATTCAGCCAGCTTCAGACTTAGTTGCCGCCAGAGACGGTGAAGCTGTTGCCGATGGCAGCTGTGGTCAAGGCAACGTCGCCAGCCACATTTGTCAACGCCAAGTTAGCCGTAGCTACATTGATGGCACCGTTGTTTTGGTAGTTGTTCAACGTCAGTGTGGACGTTGGCAATGCGGTCAACGAGAAGGTGTTGCCGATTGCTGCTGTCGTGAGGCTGACCTTGCCGCCAACGTTCTGGATAACCGCGTTGGTGGTCGCACTTGGGTCGATGTTGCAGACTTGGGTGTTGTTCAAGCTGATTGCTGCAGCGGTGGTCGCCTTAACGGTGCCGCTGTTGCAGATTGCAGCCGAGGTGCCGGTGACATCACCGCTGACCGTATTCACGGTGGTGTTCAATTGGCTGCTCACATCACCCCAATAGCCTTGATAGGTGTTGATTGCGCTAATTGGGCCGCTGACTTCAGCGGAGAACGAGTTGCCAATGGCCGCAGAAGTTTGTTCAACGTTCCCAGTGACACCAGAGATGCTGCTGTTCAGACGAGATTGAACCCCGCCCCAAGCACGTTGGGTGTTGGTGAGATTGATTGCTTCTGGCGATGCGGTATTTGCAACTTTTACAGTAGCCGAGTTTGCGATGGCTGCCGAAGTTGCGGTCACGTCTTTTACATTGTTGACCGAAGTCAGGTTCAGGGCGGACGAAACCAATGCATTATTGGTCTGTGTATTATTGACAGTTGCTACGCGGCCGACGTCGATCGATGCCGTGTTGCCAATTGCTGCTGCCGTTGCTGTAACAGTGCCACCAAGGCTTGCGTTCGTGCGCGTGATGCCAGCATTGGTTTCAGCAATTGCCTTTGCAACGTTGTTTTGGTTGGTGTTGATCACGGTGCGTTGCGCCATGGCCGACGAAACAACCGAAGCGCTGAGCGCGACGGCGGCTGCGGTGATGAAGAGTGATTTTCTGTTCACTGGATACTTCCCTCTTTATTGCTGATGAAACGTTTTGTTCCACCGAACTGGTTACATACTGTCGCAACGCGGCTTTTTTGAATGAAGTCCAAACCTCGATGCGTGTGGGTCAACAATGCCGCTAATTCCCTTCGCGACGCAGACGCTCTTGCATCGTCTCATTGTTGGACCGGCCCCCGGGCGCGAAGGGTTGATCTAATTGACCTGCCTGAAGCCCCCGCAAGGGTGCGTTCAGTTGGGTCTGCCCGAAGTTTGCTTGACCGTCTGCCGATTGCGGCGACTGGGGTCTTTGTTGTGAAGGCACGTTCTGCTGTTGGCCTTGACCCATCCGTGATTCTTGCAGCCACGGCGCAAGCGGGACGGAAGGAGGCGCAAAAGCAGCAGGTGCTGGATTGGCGTATTGGTTCGTTTGACGGGGAGTCGGCGCAGCTTGGGCGATTGCTCGCGGAGGCGCGCTTTGTGGCACAGCAGCAAACTGACGTGTCTTGGAGAAACATGGCGCAGCATCATCGCCATAAAGTCCAGCAGTAAACTCAAATACCGAGCGATCAATAATGCTGCGAATGGCCATTTGGATCGGCTCATTCTTGCGACCGCCAATCCCGATATCAATGGTATCAGAGCCAGAAGCCAAGACGGCACCCAATTCGCGTTGTTGGCCACGGACCTGCTTACGGTATGACTTGACCGCGAGCACTTCGGTGGTCCGCGCGTCGATCAAACGCAAGTCCATCCCGACATCGACCACATAATCGCCATTGGTGGCAAAGGCCGAGCCGCCTTTGTTGCCAGATTTGCTGATGGAAGCATCTTGGCCGCGGGACACAAGATTGTGGTTGTATTCGCTGATCCCGCCGACGATATAGAGGTCGACGCCCTGGATCTGGCCTTCCTGCGGTGTCCGGATCACGGTGGCGGAATCGCGCAAAAGTCGGTTGTTTGCAAAGTCGAGATCAACTTGAGTGACGCCGGTATCAAAGCGCTCAATCACGCGCATCCCGGCATTCGAAACGGCGGTAATGGCCATCAATGTGGCCCCTTGAGTCAATCGACGACCCAAATAGAGGTCATCAGCCCCGGTCATGTCGGTAATGTGCCCAACAGCGACGCGCGGCGCGGGATAATCTTGGCTTCCAGCAATCTCCGCAACGCATCGCAGAGCTGGCGTATAGTCGGTTTGCGTCATGGCAACCGGGCTACCCTTCAATGTCGCAACCGGCGCAACGGGGGCTTCGCTTGCGCCGGTGCTGGCGCATCCCGCCAGCAAGGCGCTCATGGCGGTGCAGACCAAAAGAAGACGGGGAGCTCGATAAGTACGGGACATAGGTTTCACCAATGCTGGCGCGCGATTTTATCGCGGCGCGTTAGTGGTCGCAGTCACACGACCATTATTGATTTGAGTGATCGAGATTGTGGAGTTTCGGACATTGTTGATCGACGCAATGTTGCCGACAGCCGTCGTGCTAGTAAGCGTGGAGCTGGGCAGCCGACCTGACCGCGTTGAGGAGGAAAGCTGGCCACCGAGGCCTGCGTTTGGATCGGACAGTCTCGCAGGTCCGGCTGAGCGCGAGCCGCCAAGGTCCACTGGACGACCATTCACAATCAAGCGTACACCATTCTGGTCGCGGCTTGGGAAGCGATAAGGACTTGCCTCAACATCGGGTGTAACGCCATAGGTGCGACGGATTTGATCGGCACCCTGCTGTTGAGCTGCTGCAAAACTTGGCGCCAAACACATCGCAGTCACAAAAATCCCAAGGAATTTCTTACTGAAACGCCGAGGCTCTGTAGCGTGTACCATTCTGGAACATCCTATCCTATTATCGCTTTGGTAATAGGATGGAGAGCAACTGCTGTGCCAGTAATTTTTATATAATTAAATCAGATATTTAAATCTGTTACAGTTTAGTTACACTCGAAATCTGTACCTAACTAGCTTTGCGCTTTACCTGAAACTGGCCGTATGGCTTAAAACGATACAGATAAGTGGGTACGATGGACTCAACGCTCTCTAAGGTGGTTACCCTGAGATCGGCTAAAGTCTTGGCACCAGCGCTCACCACATTGTCGGTTTTCAGCATGACAACCTGGTCGTCGGTCAGCGGAGGGCCGGCAAACGGATAGAGTTTGAACACCGCATCAAGCACGGCGCCCAAAGGCTGTGCGATAAAAAATGGCAAAGGTGCTAGAAAGCGCGGCCGCTCAATTTCCTTTAAAATATATTGCAGGACTTCTTTGAAGCTGTAGATACGTGGTCCGCCCAACTCATAGGTACCACCGCCACTGTCGAGCGCATTGACCGCGGCTTCAGCAACATCGCCAACATAGACAGGCTGAAACTTGGTGTGGCCACCACCGATCAAGGGCAGGGCAGGTGACATGCGTGCCATAGCCGCAAACTGGTTGAAGAAGTTATCCTCAGGTCCAAAGATAATTGAGGGGCGAAGGATGGTCGCATTCGGAATTAATGCACGCACAGCCAACTCACCTTCACCTTTTGTGCGCCCGTATTTAGAAGCCGATGCTGGATCAGCACCTAACGCGGACATATGAACATAGCGGGTGATCCCGGCCTTGGCTGATTCGGCGGCGACGATGCGTGCGCCTTCTAATTGGGTGGCCTGAAAGGATTGCTTGCCCGTTTCAAATAAAATGCCAACCAGATTGATCACGCCGGTGGCCCCTTCCAGGGCGCGGGCCACACTTTCTGGGTTGCGAACATTGGCTTGAACCAATTGAATCTGCCCGACATCGCCCATAACCCGCAAATCTTGGCCTAAATGGGGACGTCGCATCGCCACGCGCACGCGTTTGCCCGCTTTTGCTAGCGCGCGCACAATATAGCGGCCGACAAAGCCAGAGCCACCAAACACGACGATCACATCATTGGACATGGTTTTCCCCTATAATTCGACATGGGCATAGTCTGATAGGACCTCGTTTGTCGAGCGTTTGGGACACCCAATCAGCTTAACGCAGCGGTCGATTTGCCGCACCCCCCACCTTGCTGCTATAGGCCCGGCACACTAGGGCCTCCGCCACCTGATTTCGATCATGGGTAGATGGGGCCTCCACTGCAGATTTCCTCCCGGAGCATGACCCGTGACCACCCTTTCTGACGCGCCAGTTTCATCGGCTGCGCTACGCAATATTGCGATCATCGCCCACGTTGATCATGGCAAGACTACGCTAACCGATCAATTGTTGGCTCAAGGCGGTGCCTACCGCGAAAATGAAGCCCGCGCCGAACGCGCAATGGATTCTAACCCACAAGAAAAAGAGCGTGGCATCACGATTTTGGCCAAATGCACCAGCATCGTCTATGGCCAAGGCGCTGACGAAGTCCGCATCAATATCGTCGACACCCCAGGTCACGCCGACTTCGGTGGCGAGGTGGAGCGCGTTTTGTCGATGGTGGATGGATGTCTGCTTTTGGTCGACGCGACCGAAGGCCCAATGCCACAGACCAAGTTCGTCCTGACCAAGGCTTTGGCACTTGGCCTGCGCCCAATTGTGGTTCTGAACAAGGTTGATCGCCCAACTGCCCGTCCTGACGAGGTTCTCGATGAAGTGTTTGAGCTGTTCATGGCGCTCAATGCTACCAACGAGCAATTGGACTTCCCGTCGGTTTATGCCTCTGGCCGCGATGGCTGGGCGTCGCTCATGCTCGATGGTGCCCGTGAAAACCTAAACCCGCTGTTTGAGACCATTATCGAGCATGTTCCCGCTCCTGACGCGGCCCTGCGCCGCGACGAGCCTTTCAAGATGTTGGTGACCATGTTGGATTCCGATCCCTTCTTGGGTCGTATTCTGACGGGCCGTGTTGAAAGTGGACGCTTGACAGCTGGTACCGTCGTGAAGGGCCTCAGCATTGATGGCAAAACCATCGAGCGGTCGCGCATTTCCAAAGTGCTGGCTTTCCGTGGTCTGCGCCGTCAGCCAATTGAAGAGGCCGAAGCAGGCGACATCGTTTCCATCGCCGGTCTCTCCACGACCACGGTGGCAGACACCATCGGCGACATGGACGTTACTGAAGCCATTCACGCAACCCCAATCGATCCGCCAACCTTGTCGGTCACGGTCATGGTGAACTCAAGCCCACTGGCTGGTCGCGATGGCGATAAAGTGCAAAGCCGCGTGATCCGCGACCGCTTGTTGAAGCAAGCTGAAACCGACGTGGCGATCAAAGTTACCGAGACCGCCGATAAGGACGCTTATGAGCTGCAAGGCCGTGGTGAATTGCAAATCGGCGTGCTGTTGGAAGGCATGCGCCGTGAAGGTTTTGAGATGTCGATCTCGCGCCCACGTGTTTTGACCAAGTTGGACGAAGATACTGGCCAGAAGATGGAGCCGCTGGAAGAAGTCGTCATTGACGTGGATGATGAATATGCTGGCGTCGTGGTTGAGAAAATGTCGCTCCGCAAGGGCGAGTTGCAAGACATGCGTCCATCGGGCGGCGGTAAGACGCGTGTCACCTTCTTAGCGCCTGCACGTGGTCTGATCGGCTATCACTCAGAATTCCTGACCGACACGCGCGGCTCTGGCATTATGAACCGCATCTTCCACAGCTGGACGCCCTGGAAAGGCAATATCAATGGCCGTCACAATGGCGCGTTGATTGCTAATGACAGCGGTAAGTCGGTTGTCTATGCGCTGTGGTATCTCGAAGAGCGTGGCGTCTTGTTCATCGATGGTGGCGAAGACGTCTATCAAGGCATGATCATTGGCGAGAACGCCAAGCCTGAAGACATGGACGTCAATCCGCTGAAGGAAAAGAAGCTGTCGAACGTGCGCTCGTCGGGCAAGGACGAAGCCATGCGCCTCACCCCTCCACGTCGAATGACACTCGAACAAGCCATTGCGTGGATTGACGACGATGAATTGGTGGAAATCACCCCTAAATCGATCCGCATCCGCAAAATGGAACTCAATCCTGCCTTCCGCAAGCGTAAGCCAAAGGCCGATTGATCAGATCAAAAACATGAATTTGGGGGCTTGAGGCAAACGTCTCAGGCCCCTTTCATTTGGGGCTGGCGACTATTTTGATATCGTGCAGCATGGCAATTTCTGTATTGGAAAAGCCGATCTCGGTGAGGATTTCAAGCGTATGCTCGCCCAAAATCGGCGCAGGGGCAGGGGCTAGGCGGTCTACCCCCATGAAGTGGATCGGACTGCCGGGCATCAAATAGCTGCCAATGCCTGGCTGGTTCAGCATGGCAAACATCGGATTGTCGAGGCTGCAATCGGGATCTTCTTCCACCGCTTGCTTGAACGTCCGATACTGGCTCCACGTGACATCAGAGCCTGCGAGGCTGGTTGCGACATCTGACAAAGTGCGCGCTTCAAAAAAGGGCTGAAGTAGGCCTGTTATGGCATGACGATGGATGAAACGTTCGCCTTCTTGGTCTAGATCGGCATTGAGGCTCTGGCCCAAGTCTGCCATTTCCGCCTCTGTTCTGGTCGCAGCTTTCAGATTGCGCCATTGCCGGTCGGTGAGGGCAACGACCATCACACGCTGACCATCTTGGCAGACAAAATCCTGCGCATAGGCCCCAAACAGCGAATTGCCCATTTTGGGCCGGTCGCTGCCATTGATACTGGCTTCGCCAATAATTCCAAGATTGCCCAGCATGGCGAGTGCGGTGTCCTTTAGGGCCAATTCGATCAACTGGCCCTTACCAGTTTTCCGGCGATGGCGGTCTGCGGCGATAATCGCCATCGCGGCCTGCTGACCCGTAATGCAGTCCCAAGCTGGCAGGGCATGACCCACAGGCTCGGCAGAGCCTTCAGGTCCAGTTGCCATGGGGAAGCCGACAGCAGGATTGACCGTATAGTCCACCTGCGGGCCACCGTGACGATCGCCCAACACCGCCATCATAATCAAATCCTCACGATGTTGCTTGAGCTCTTCGTACGACATCCAGCCGCGCAGACGCAGATTGGTGAGGAAGATGCCTGCGTCTTCTCCAGGGCGACAGATCAAACGGGTCAGGATTTCGCGGCCCTGCGGCGTCGTCATATCGACGGCTAGACTGCGCTTGCCTTTGTTGAGGCCTGCCCAAAACAGGCTTTTCCCAGATTTGGTGATCGGCCAACGCTCGGCATCAAGGCCGCCTTGCAAGCGGTCAAAGCGGATCACATCGGCACCCATTTGCGCCAAAGTCATGCCAGCAAGGGGCGCAGCCACAAAAGCAGACCCTTCTACCACACGCATCCCGTCTAGAATTCTATTCATCGTGTTTCCCCCGCCGATCGTCTTTGGATTGGCTTTTTGTTTGCCTTTGGGTCGCCGTCAGGCCCAGGTCATTTGGGCCTCCATGGTGACAGTATGGTCGCCATTGGCAGCGTAAATCTGGGTGCTGGCTGGATCAGTGTTCGCGCCGTTGAAGCTTAGCGCGTCAAAATCAAACAAGGGGCGGACGCCCTTGAACCGGAAAGCCTGAGGCTTTCTGTCGGCTTGTTCCAAGCAGGCAAAATGAAAGCCTAGAATAGCCTGCAAAGGTCCATGGACGACAAGGCCCGGGTAATTCTCAACCCCCATCGCATAATCGCGGTCATAATGGATGCGGTGGCCATTGAACGTTAGCGCCGAGAAGCGAAATAAGAGCACGGGGTCGAGCGGGACATCATGGCGCCAAGTACAGGCTGGCAATATCACGGGTTCTGGCGAGGTGAAGACCTTGGGAATATCCATATAAACAATGTCTTGCTCTTCTTCATAAGCAAGGCTCGCACCCACTCGAATTTCATGACCGACCGTAACAAAGAACATGGTGCCGGCGCGCCCCTGTTTCTCGTTGATCTTCAAAATAGTCGAGGTCTTGGTCGCGTGGTCACCAATGTGCAGGTCATGATGAAAGGTGCAGCGACTGCCAGCCCACATGCGCCGCGCCAACGTGATCGGCGGCAAAAATCCACCACGCTTTGGATGACCGTCCGGTCCGATTTGACTGCTGGGTGCAACTGGCAAGAAATAGAGCCAATTCCACACAGGCGGTAGGATAGCCCCCGCTGTCGCAAAGTTTGCCGGGTCCAAGTTTAAGGTTGCCGCCAGCCCTTGTGCCGGGCCGGGGGCAAGTATTTCTTCAAGCGTTTCCTGTCGTCCCAGCCAGTTTGTAATGGTTTCCTGTGTCATCACCGCACCCCCGTTGGAAAGCTGTTCCAACAAAAGGCGGCAGCATTCACGAACCAGAGATCATGGCCGCAGGCCTCGCACAAGGCACAACTTGTGAGCAAATCGTTCTGTGGGCGGTTTGCCTAAGGCCCAGTAATCCAACAAAGGTGGACGTTTTTGGTCAACCTTAGCCTGCCTAGACGAAGGCCTAACACAGCTTCAAAACACACTGGCCTGTGCTGGTCATGGGTTTAGCGGCCTGTGTCGGTTCAGCATTTTCACGATTGGCATCGGTAAAATGGGCACAGCCAGCCTTACCGATCCGTATGCTTTTCGGCGCGGCGCAAGGTGGTTCTAATAGAACAAGAAGGGCGTTTTGGCCGCCGTTAGTGTTTCAATCTTGGCCGCACAATGAACGATTTGCCCCTCCCCCAATTGAGGGAGGGGCTAAATGGCTACCAGATTCGGACGCGGTTCTCTGGCGTGACATAGAGTTTGTCGCCTGGCTTCACATTGAACGCTTGATACCAAACATCGGAGTTCTGCACCGCCCCATTGACGCGGAATTGTGCCGGGGAATGAGGCCCGGTCTGGACTTGGTTGCGCAGGGCTTCTTCGCGTTGCAGGGCCCGCCAAACTTGGCTCCAAGCCAAGAAGAAGCGTTGATCGCCCGTAACACCATCTAATATAGGCGCTTTCTTGCCATTCAGCGACAGCTTATAGGCCAGATGGCCGACGATCACGCCGCAATGATCGCCAATGTTTTCACCCAAGCCCAGTTGGCCATTGAGCTTTAGCCCGGGCAAAGGTTCAAAGGCGCTGTATTGGGCAACCATCTTTGCCCCAAGCGCTTTAAAGGCTGCGACATCGGCTGGCGTCCACCAATCGCGCAAGACGCCATTCTCATCATATTTGGCTCCTTGGTCGTCAAATCCATGGCCCATTTCGTGGCCAATGACTCCGCCAATGCCACCGTAATTGATCGCAGGGTCTGCGAATTCATCAAAGAATGGCGGTTGCAGAATAGCGGCCGGGAACACAATCTCATTGTAGCTGGGATTGTAATAGGCATTCACCGTCTGGGGCGTCATGAACCAACGCGTCTTATCGGTCTTCTTCTTCAAGTCCTCTAGATCGTTCTTTACATTGAAGGTTTGCACGCGGCGATCATTGCCCAGCGGGTCACCTGCTTTGATCTCCAAGGCGCTATAATCGCGCCACTTATCTGGATAGCCAATCTTCGGATTAAAGGTTGCCAATTTCCGTTGCGCCTTCACTTTGGTTTCCGGCGACATCCAAGTCAGGCCTTCGATGCGAACTTTGAACGCTTTGCGCAGGTTTTCGACCAGCACCAGCATCTTGGCTTTGGCCGACGGGCTAAAGTGGCGCGCGACATAGACCTGACCAACCGCTTCGCCCAAGGCCCCATTGATAGCTTGGGTTGCCCGCTTCCAGCGCTCGCGCTGAACGGGTTGCCCATTCAACGTCTTTCCGAAAAACTCAAACCGCTCATCATCAATGGCCTTTGGCAGCACGCTCGCGCTTGAGGAGAGTAGATGATAGGTCAAGTAAGCCTGCCAAGTCTCAACCGGTGTCGCTCTGAACAATTTCGCCAAGGGGCCAATTGCGGACACTTCGCGGACGACGCACTCTTGAATATCACTGAGTTGCGCCGCACCTAGGCCAACGGCCCATGGGAAGTCTGGTGCAATTTCGTCCAATTGCGCACGGGTCTTCAAATTATAGGTTTTGGTGCGGTCCCGGCGATCGGTAACATTCCAATGGAGTTTGGCAATCTCGGTTTCCAAGGCCATGATGGACGCCGCCTTGGCCTCCCCATCCTTTTGCCCGGCGAGGTTCAACATCTTGGCGATATGAACGGGATATTTTTCGCGCAGCGTTTTGAAGCGCGCGTCATCTTTCAAATAGTAATCCCGCTCTGGCATGCCCACGCCACCTTGGCCGATTGAAACCAGATAGCGGTCTGGATTGCCTGCATCTGGTCCGACGTGCCAGCCGATTGGCGACTGCGTGGGTAGGTCGATCTTGCCAAAAAGGGCTGCAATATCTTCATGGGTTTTGGCTGAGTTGATCAGCTCAATTTCAGGCTGAATGGGGGCGAGGCCGGCCGCTTCAATGGCGTCCGTATCCATCATGGAGCGATAGAAATCGCCAATTTTTTCCTCAATAGAACCTGGCGCACTCTTTTTGGCGGCGAGTTCGTCGATGATCGCGCACATCGGCTTCAGCTTTCGCCGCCAATTGATCAAAGGCACCCCAGCGGACCCGATCTTCGGGAATGGGGTTGTTCTTCATGAAGGTGCCGCCGCCATAGTTCCAGAAATCATCACCCGGCTTAACGGTCAAATCCCGACCAGCCATGTCAAAGCCGAAGGTTCCGATCTTTGGCTTATTGGCCGCCGCCCAAACAGTGTCTGAAAGACCTGCCTGCATGGCGACCGCGACACCCATGCCGCCGGCACTGGAAAAGAGAAACCCACGTCTGTTCATTGTTTTGCCCCCGCATTGATTTTGGAAACTCATTTGAGTCAGCCTGTCCTTTTTGACAGCACCTGTCACATTGTCGAATTAACTTGCAGCAGGGTTTGCCAATTAGGTCCAGTTGGGCGACGAAGAGAGTGAATACCTGAAACAGCCCGCGTTCATGGAGGTAAAACTATGTCACAAAACATTGGGCCAGCAGATGTTGCGGTCATCACGGGGGGTGCCTCGGGTATTGGCTTAGCCCTAGGCCAAGCGCTTGCCGCAAAGGGTGCAGCAGTTTTGTTGGCCGACATTGAAGGCCCGAAAGCAGAGGCCGCCGCCCAAAAGATCCGCGATCAGGGCGGGGCAGCACTTGGCTGTTTTGTTGACGTAGCTGACCCCGCATCTAACCAAGCCTTGGCGGACTTTGCCTTTGAGCGCTTTGGCCGGGTAACTTTGGTGTTTTTGAATGCGGGCATTGGCGCTGGCGGGGCAATCCACAAAGCTTCACGTGCCAACATTGCTTGGACTTTTGAGGTCAATGTGATGGGAACCATCGACGGCGTGCGCGCCTTTGCGCCCCGTCTGCTCGGGCAGGACATCCCATCCCGTCTGGTCATAACGGCCTCAGAGCACGGCTTGGGTCTGCCGGGCCGCGGTGGGCAAGCGACACCCTATACCGCGTCAAAACACGCGTTGGTGGGCCTCGCTGAGGCAATGGCGCGCGACTATGTCGACACGCCATTGGCTGTGTCGGTATTATGCCCGGGGTTGGTAGTCTCAGAAATCTGGAACGGGTTTCGAAACCGACATGAAAAGTTCGGCGGGCCGCGTCAGTTGGATGAGGCGTTTGGGCGCGAGAACCAAGCGGGTCTTCCTGCCTCAGTCGCGGCAGAGCGTATCTTGCGCGGCATAGAGGCGGAAGAATTCTTCCTCTTCACCCATGGTAACGACATTGCTGAAGTCGCTAGGCCGCGTGCAGAAGCGATCGAGGGGGCCTTAGCACGCTTCTGGGCGCGGGAAGGCGATGAGGCTTAAGCCGTGTTCACCCCTCCAAGCCTAAGAGGCTTGAAGGGGTATAAGCGGGTATCTTACGAACGGCCGCGACGGGGCACGAAGGTGCTGTCACCCCCGCGACCAACATTAGCGCCACCGCGTGCGCCCGAGCGACCGAGGCTGACAGGCTTACCGCCGAAGGTCTTCTTGCCTGCAACGGGCTTGGCCGACTTGCGATCATCGGCACGACCTTCAATGCGGGCTTCTCCGCGTGGGGCAGGGCCCTTGCGTGGGGTGTAATCGCGCTGGCCTTGGCCGTTGCGATGGCCAAAAGCTTCGCTGCGCGCTTCGTAAGCGCGCGGACGATCGCCTTGTGGACGATCTCCCCGAGGACGGTCATCGCGCGGACGATCATCGCGGGGACGATCATCACGGGGGCGATCATTACGTGGACGATCCTGGAAGCTGCGCTCTTCGCGTGGCTTTGAATGGAACGGCTTGTCAAAGCGTGGCCGCTCTTCCCGGCCTGCATCGGCTACGGGGCGCACATAGGCTGGACGCTCAGCCGCTTCAGGTGCACGGGCGCCAAAGCGGTTTTCTTCGCGTTGTTGCGGACGGCCTTCATTGAAGACCGAACCTGTCGCGAAATTGCCAGCGCGAGGACGACGGTCACCGTCATCGCTGCGGTCGCGGTTGGAATATTGACCACCACGAGGCCCTGGACGGCCACCGCGACCACCTTCGCGGCCACCATCACGTGCACCAAACTTGCCATCGCGACGAGGATCGTTGCGTGGTTCATACAGCGCTTCTTTAGGCCCTGTGCGACGCAAAACGCCAATCACATCGCCATGCGCATTGGTTGGCGCGCTTAGTGTGTTGGAGGTTTCGCCAACGGTTTCCACAAAGATGGTTTCGCCATCTTCGTCATACTGGACTTCAGCAGGCTTAGGCGCTGCAAGACGTGGTGCCTTCATCAAATTGGCTGGGTCCATCTTGGTGATGGACTTTTTGATCAAGCGCTCAATCTGGCGCAAATTGTCCCGCTCATGGGGGGCACAGAAGGAGATCGAAATCCCTTCAGCGCCAGCACGCGCTGTCCGACCAATCCGGTGGACATAGGCTTCGGGTACATCCGGCAAGTCAAAGTTGAACACATGGGTGACGCCATCGACGTCGATGCCGCGTGCAGCCACATCGGTACAGACGAGCAGACGGGTGTGACCTTTGCGGAAGCGCTCCAGCGCATGCTCGCGCGCATTCTGGCTCTTATTGCCATGGACGGCATCAACCGACATGCCTTGTTGCTCTAGCTTGTCGAGCACCTTTTCAGCGCCATGCTTGGTGCGAACAAAGATCATAGCGCGCTTTACTTCAGGCTCATGACAAATGGATTCCAGCAATTGCTGCTTGTTCACTTGGCTAGACATGATCAAGCGCTGGTCAACCCGCTCTGCGGCGGACGACAAAGGCGCGACTTGGATGCGCTTTGGGTCGGTCAGCAATTCTTCAGCGAGGTGGGCGATTTCCTTCGGCATGGTGGCCGAGAACAAGCTCGTTTGACGGGCCTTTGGGATTTCACCGACGATCAAACGGATTGGCTTGATAAAGCCCATGTCCAGCATTTGGTCGGCTTCGTCCAAAATCAGATGCTCGACCATGTCGAGGCGGATGGCGCGCTGTTTCATCAAGTCGATCAAGCGGCCGGGGGTGGCGATCAGGATGTCGACGCCACGCTCCATCGAGCGGATCTGCTTGCGGATATTCGCGCCGCCATAGACTAAAGCGCCGGACAGGCCGACAAACTTGCCATAGGTGCGCAAGCTGTCTGCAATCTGGCCAGCCAATTCGCGGGTTGGGCACAGGATCAGCGCGCGGCACGCGCGTGCGCCGGCATGAATGCGGCGTTCGCTCAAATGGTGCAGCAAGGGCAGCGCAAAGGCGGCGGTCTTGCCGGTACCGGTTTGGGCGAGGCCCAAAATGTCGAGGGATTGCATGGCCGGTGGAATAGCCTGCATTTGGATGGGGGTAGGATGCTCATAGCCTTCGCCTGCGATGGCGTTCAAGATAGGCTCAGCAAAGCCGAATTCGGCAAAAGTAGTCATGGTTTAGTCGTCTTTCACACGTCAAAGCGTGCAGGATCGCCCCCGTCATTTGGGGTGCGCGCACGCGTCTGGGACGGACCTGACCTTGAGTTGCTTCAAGTCAGGCGCGCCAAATAGGGCTTACCTTCGCCCGGTGTGGCCTCGCGAAACTAGACACGGCCACTTGCAACGCCCAGACGGCGGAAAGCGATGAAAGAGCCATTGTGGCTCTGATGTGGGACGTGCACTTAAACTCGGGCAGATCGGGGGGGCAGAAGCCCCTCACACCTGACTTAGCTGCCGAGTGCTTCCAGGATCGTTTTCACACATAGTGCCATTAAAACGAGTGAAGCCAAGGCAAACACCGCGAAGCGCGCAGCCACCAAATTTATGGTCGCTTGCACCAGCGAATGCAGTACACGAAGGCCCACATAGCCCCAAGCCAGATAAATTGAAACCCCATCAGCCCAATTTCCAACATGCGCGGTCAAAGCCAGCGCGTAAAACAGGGTCGGTTGCTCGTGCAAATGGTTATAATTATGGGCAACTTGGGCCACTTTCATCGGTAAAGCGTCCAAACTACCCGGTTTTACCGCCCCTTGCGGGTCAATCTTGTGTTTTTGCATAGCTGGTAGTCGGGTGGCATACATCCACACCCACATAACCATGGTCCACGCAATCAGCGCCAAAATTGGTAATAACATCGAAGGCCCTCCCCAGAGCATTATTGTATGGGCGGCAGTCTAGGACGGGATTGGCACAATGGGAAGATGGGGTCGCCGAGACGGCCTAATTCACCCCCGGCCCCAAATGCTCGCGCAGGAAAGCCTCAAGCTCGGTCAACATCTGCTGGCGGGTGGCGGTTTTCGAGAGCCAATGGTCTTCCCCACGTAGCTCAACCAGTTTCACGTTTTTCCCAGCCGACTTTAGCGCGCTGGCCATGCCCGAACTTTGCTCAAAGCGCACTATAGTATCATCCCGCCCATGCATGAGCAGAATTGGGGCTTTTACATTGTTAACTAAGCGGCGTGGGGAAGCGGCTATCATGGCTTGTGGATCGTCTGCGCCGATATGTCCGACCCAATAATTCACGCTGCTCGATTGCGACGTGCCAGCATCCTCTTTTTCTTGCTCGATCATGATCGGCAAGTCCGAAACCCCGGCAATCGCAGCGGCGCAACGATAGAGATCGGGTGTAAGGGTAGCACCTGCCAGTGCCGCATAGCCGCCATAGCTTGCCCCCACAATGCAGACGCGCTTTGGGTCACTTAGACCTTGTTTGACAGCCCAAGCGACGGAATCCGACACATCATCCTGCATCCGCTTGCCCCATTGCTGTCGCCCGGCTTCCTCGTGAGCACGGCCAAAACCAGTAGAGCCTCGAAATTGCGGTTGAATAACAACATAACCTCGCGTGGCCATAAACTGTTTCCAGTAGTCAAAGTAAGGTTCATTGCGCGCGGCTGGGCCACCGTGGGGGAAGATAATGGTTGGGGCATTTTTGATGTCCTGATCACTCGGTGGCAGGGTGACATAGACGGGAATTTCTGCGCCATCGCGCGCCTTGAACGTGGTCGCTTGCATCGACCCCATTTTTTGGTCTTTAAGCGCCGGACGACTTTCACGTAATTCGGTAATCGTCGGTCCATTTTGCTTGAGTAGGAAGTAACCTCCCGCGTCAGATGCACTTTCGACTTGGGCAACCAGCGTGGATTGATCACGCGAGAAACTGACAATTGTTACCATTTTTCCCGGAAATGTTGACTGCAAGGTTGCTTGTGCTTTTTGGAGCTCCGGAACCAACATATGATATTCAGGATTCAACCCTCCCATCTCTATGCCAATGATCTGATCGCCCCAAGGATCTGTGTAAACACTCGAAACTTCTACATCCTCGCCGCGCAGAAATACGTTCACTTGGGCGGATTTCGGGTCCAGCGAATATAAGGGTGTGAAATCCGCTTCGTTGTTTTGGAAAAAGAGCACGCGACCCTGCTTTGAGAGACCAACTAGGTTCACGCCACGGGATGGGGTATCCTGCAAGACCAAGGCTTCGCGCCATTGCCCGGCGTCGTTACGAAGCAAAAGGGTCGTGATTTTACCGATAGGATCATGGTCGGCACGAGCGATGGGCTTTCCCGACCGATCCGTAAGCCAATCATAAGTCTTGTCGCTTCCGACGTCCACAGTTTCAACCTTAACACCATCGGTCGCGACTTTGTACAGATTGAGTGTGGAAGTTCCTGCAGAGGCACGAAATTCATAGGCCGTCATCATCACTTGGTTAGCTTCATCCGGCAGGATCGAAGCAAGGCCAACGCCACTATTGTACTGGCGAGCGTCGCCACCCCGCGTTAGAAGCCGTCGCAATTTGCCAGTTTCGAAGTCCACTGCAAATGTACGCGAGACCTCAACTTTGTTTGGCACGGTTGAGTCGGTACTCCGTGCGGTGATCAGGAGGTCGCCACCATCTTCAAATTGGATGTGGCTCAGTTTATTGTCCCCCACATCGACCGCAACCGTCCGTTGAAGTAGCATGTCAAATATCCGGACCTCAGAACCGCCTGCTGCCGTGCTGACACCAAAGGCAATGCGGTTGCCATCAGACGAAACGGCAACATCGGAAAATGCTGGAGGTGCTGCGAATGCCTCTGCCGATGCTGGTGGTGTTTTGCTTGAGGCGATACTCGGCACTCCTAAGGCGACGAAAATTGAGCCCATGATAATGCTTAAAATAAACCTGACTTTCATCGCCCTCTCCAATGAATCAAGATTGCTACATGTTTTTCGCGAAGGCAATGCCACAGGCTCCCGCGAACTTAACATTGCATAGGTCACGCCTGTGACAGTCTAATGTTTGGACAGACTGGGCCAAAGCTTCAGCTTGCCAAGCGCATCGGTCAGTCGCATGGTAGGCTAAAATCAAGCTCTGGGGGCTCTCATGCGTTCATTACTTTTATCCACCGTTCTAGCTTGTGTTGTTGTGGGTGCCGCCCATGCGCAGACCCAACCCGCAGCGTCGCCTGCCACATTTATCCACGTTGGTCGCCTGATTGCAGAGCCTGGTACTGCGCCAACCACAGCCAAGACCTTGATCGTGCGTGATGGCAAGATTGAAGCGATACGCGACGGCTATGTCGCCCCAGCTGCTGGTGCCAAGTTGGTCGACCTAAAGGCAAAGACCGTCCTGCCTGGGCTGATCGACAGCCACGTACACCTGCTCTCTGAACTATCGCCGTCCAGCCGATTGGATGGGGTGACCAAGGAAGAAAGCGATCTGACCCTGGACGGGTTGGTCAATGCGCAGAAGTCTCTGAAGGCTGGTTTCACGACCGTTGTCGACTTGGGTGCGGATGGCCATCACACGATCTTCGCTCTGCGCGATCAATTTGCTTCCGGCCGCCTGATGGGGCCACGTATTCTCGCAGCAGGTGCCGCGCTCAGCCCAACGGGTGGGCATGGGGATGTGCACGGCTACAGAGAAGATATCCTGCATGTGCTGGGTCCCGAGAGCGTTTGCAATGGCGTCGATGATTGCCGCCGCGCTGTGCGTGAACAGGTCAAGGCAGGTGCCAACATTATCAAAGTTACCGCAACGGGTGGCGTGTTGAGCAACACGGCCAGCGGCCTCAGCCAACAATTCTTTGATGATGAGCTCAAAGCCATTGCCGATACGGCGCATTTACTCGGCAAAACCGCAACCGCCCACGCTCATGGTAAAGGCGGCATTGAGGCCGCTCTTCGCGCTGGCTTTGATAGTATTGAGCATTCCAGCTATGCGGACGCAGAGACCTTCGCCCTCTATAAGGCCAAGAATGCTTGTGTGGTGCCAACCTTATTGGCCGGCACAACCGTCACCGAAATGGCCAAAGCTGGCGGCACCTTAACTGGCGCGCAGGCTGCTAAGGCTTTGACCGTCGGCCCACTCATGGTCAACATGCTCAGCAAAGCGCGTGAAGCGGGCGTCTGCGTGGTGTTCGGCACCGATAGCGGCGTCTCCCGTCATGGTGACAATGCGCGCGAGTTTGAACTGATGGTCCAAGCGGGCTTCACGCCGGCCGAAGCGCTGCGCAGCGCGACAGTCGGTGGCGCCGCCCACCTTGGCCTGTCCGATCAAATCGGCACCTTGGCACCGGGCAAAGCGGCAGACCTTGTCGCCGTGACAGGCGATCCTTTGACCGATATCTCCCTCCTGCGCAAAGTCGAGTTTGTGATGGTGGGTGGCCGCATCGCGAAGGAGTAGGGGCAGCGAAATACCCCTTCAGTCCCTCCGGGACAGCTTCCCCATGAATGGGGAAGCGGCTACGCCACAGCTGCTTCCGCTTGCCGCTTCCCCGTTTTACGGGGAAGCTCTGCCGAAGGCAGTGAAGGGGTGTTTCAGCAAGGACAAAACAAAACTTATCCCACCCCATCCGTCACCCACATATCCTAAACCCATCTCCAACGAGAGGGCGTTGTTGCTGCAGCGGTGACACCGGTTGGGGATGGGTAAGCGGGGTTAATCGGGGCAGACGTGGCTGCCTCGTGTTTTCATGAGGATTAGCTGTCCTCATGCCC
>VYKU01000034.1_pt1 | contig 72670 bp, 71 predicted proteins | sample 5114491 | NCBI WGS metagenome assembly VYKU01 (sample SAMN12291796, study PRJNA351875) | freshwater metagenome | isolation source: freshwater lake | place: USA: Michigan, Gull Lake | collected 2011-07-05 | reverse complement strand
ACCCCGATCTTGCCATCCTGCACAGGGGCAGTCATCATGCCACGATGAAAACAGGTAACGTCCGACTCGACCGGCATGCGCGGCATATTCTCCTCAAAGAGATTGGTGGTCCGGGCCAGAAGCGCCTGGCAGAGGCGACTGTGGCGCTGGTTGGCGTTGGCGGATTGGGGGCACCTGCGGCGCTTTATCTGGCGGCTGCCGGGGTTGGCCGCTTGATCCTGATTGATCCCGATGTGGTAGAGCTTTCCAATCTGCAGCGACAAATCCTGTTTAAAACGGAAGATGTTGGCGTTGATAAAGTCCGCGCAGGCCAAGCCGCGATCCGGTATCTGGACCCCGCGATTGAAGTTGAAGTGCAGGTGCGGCGCTTGGATGAAAGCAATGCTGAGCGCTTGATTGCGGGTGCGGACCTTGTGCTGGATGGCACCGACCAGTTTGAAACCCGCTTTGCTGTCAATGCGGCGTGCCATGCGCTGGGCATTCCCTTGGTGTCTGGCGCGGTCGGGCGCTGGGATGGGCAAGTCGCAGTTTTTGGCTCTGGCCTCAGTAAGACTGACCCGCACGGTCTAGCCTTGCCCTGCTACCGCTGCTTTGTGCCCGAAGTCCCACCCCAAGCCGAGACCTGCGCGGAGATGGGCATTGTCGGTGCCTTGACCGGCGTGGTGGGCTCTATGATGGCGTTGGAGGCCATCAAATGGCTGACAAAGGCCGGTAAGCCCTTGATGGGGCGGCTCTGGATGCTGGATGGGTTGAGTGGCCAAAGCCGAACCGTAAGTTTGAAGGCCGATCCTGCCTGCCCGTGTTGTGGGGTTGCTTAGGATGCGCGTGCTAGGCTTTTTGATGGCCTGTGGCCTTTATCTCACTGCCCCGGCTGCCCAAGCCCAAACCCAAGACATGTGCGCCCTAATGGCGCGCAATCCGGGCTGGGCAGAAGCCGTGCGCTCCGCCTCTTTGACCTGGAAGGTCAGCCCCGGCACGATCCTGACCGTGATCGACCAAGAAAGTCGCTTCAAGGCCAATGCCAAGGGGGCAGGGGCGGTCGATGCCAATTCAGTCCGCAATTTTGGCTTTGCCCAAGCCAATCTTCGGACATGGAACTGGTTTTTGCGCGATACGGGCCGAACCTCGGGTTCGCGTTCGAATTTTGCCCTAGCGGCCGATTTTGTTGGCTGGCACTTCACCAAGATGGAAGCGCGGACCAAGATTCCACGTAACCAATTCGTCTCGCATTATTTAATCTACAAATTGGGGGAGGGTGGCTTTCGTCGGGGGGCACCTCAGCAGGCCCGCAGTTTGGCCTCAACCTTGGGCGTCCGGGCGCAATTTCATGATCGCAAGCTTTGGACTTGTGGTTTTGGTGATGCGGCAAGCGCTCCAGAATCGCCTCCAAACTAGTCGCTCTTTTTTGGACGGAATCCTTTGGAGGTCAGGCCTGTTTTGCGGGCTAATGGCTTGCGCGGCTTATCCGGCTTTGGTTTAGCGGCGGCTTGAGGTTTGTCACGCGCGGTAAAGCCACGGCGGGGCTTCTTGTCGCCTTCGGCCTCGCCCTTTTTACCGATCTGACGAACTTTCAAGCCTTGGCGCAGCGAGAGTGGCGCGCTCAATTGGCCTTTATCGGGATCAGCAAAGGCAGAGCCGAATTTCGTCAGGCGTTCTTCGACGCTGCCCAGAAATTCGGCTTCCCATTCGGTCAAACCCTCTTCACTCAACTTCGCCTTATCTGCCGCCCGTTTCAGGGCCGACAGGGCGCGCTTGGTCAGGGCAGGGTCAACCCGTCGCGACAAAAAGGCCTCAGATTTCGCCGACGGCTTCCAGATAGAGGTCGAGCATCATTTCTGCTTCAGCCCGATCATTGGCGTCTTGCTTGCGCAAGCGGATGACGGCGCGCAGGGCTTTGGTGTCAAAGCCCAAGGATTTGGCTTCGCCATAGACTTCCTTGAGTTGCTCAGCCAATTCGGTTTTTTCGGTTTCCAGCGTTTCGATGCGGGCAACAAACTGACGCAGTTTTTCCTTTGACGAAGAGGTCAAGGCTTGTGGGGCGGAAACGCGGTTGTCGTCGTCGTCGGCATCATACATGGTGGGAACCTCAAAGCATCAAGTCAGGGCTGGTCTTAACCATCCTTCTAGCCTGCCTGCTTAAAGGTGCAATCAGCGCTCTGCACGAAACTGGGCAGAACTTCCCTCATAAACAGTGTCGGTCGCATAGGCGCGGATGATGCCCTCCACTAAGTCGGGATCGACCCAATGGGGCATATGGCCCGCCTCTGGCACGCGAAAGCTGTGCGCATGGGGAATGTCGCGCTTAAGGCCTGCTGCATGAATGGCATTATAAACAATCACATCACCTTGGCCCGAGACGATGGTGACGGGTAGCGTCAGGCTTGAATAGCGCGCGGCCTGCTTGCCCATTTCTGCGCTGCCAATCACCATGTCCGCCGCATTGGCCTTATAGGCTTTAGGTCGGAAAAATAGCGGAGTGCCAATCTTCTCGCCATAATCGGGTGGATTGACAGGGCCCGGCGTAAAGCCCCGCGCAATGCCTGTTGGGGCAAGCTTGGGACCGATGAGTGGGGGCAAGGTCCAAACCAATAGGTCGCCAAGGATGGGCCAGCCCGCGATGCGGTTCAGCCAGCTTGCCGATTTCTGCCATGGGTGTGAGGCCGGGGCCAAGAGGACGAGGGCTTTGACGAGCTCTGGATGATCCAAAGCTAAGCGCAAGATCACGCCCGATCCCCAAGAATGGCCAACGGCGACAACTGGGCCAGAAGCGGTCTGGCGCAAAATGTCTGCGAGAAAGGCTGCTTGTTCGCCCAAAGTGGCTGCATTCTTTGGACGCCCAGAATAGCCAAGACCTGGGCGATCTGGCGCAATCAAGCGTATATCTGTCAGACGATGGCCAAGCGCGGAGATGAGTTCGCGAGCGTTTGAGGCCGCACCATGCACCAAAAGGACTTCTGGCCCGCTGCCTTGCTCAATCACATGGGCTTTGACGCCACGCGCCGTGACAAAGCGGCCGATGGCCGGCCACGAGCGTTCAATCAACGCCAGTCGCAATAGAATTGAGATCAGCGCGAATACCAACAGTGCTGCGGCCAGCACTAGAAAGGGCATGAGGCGGGCGAAGAGGTCTGGGCTCACAGGGATAAACCGTCCAATCGGGCTTCCATGCGGATCAGGCCTCGTTTGGCACCGTCCAGATAGGGATGATAGAAAAGCGCTTCGCGATAAGCCGCTTGTGCGCCACGAAAGTCGCCCAAGTCTTCGCGCACAAGGCCAAGGCCGGTCCAAGCGGCGAAGTGGCGGGGCTCAAGGCGGAGCGCCCGCTTTAAGAGCGCTTCGGCCTGCACATAGTCGCCATCATCATACGCGATGGTCGCTAAGCGCGCTAAACCTTCTGCGAAATTGGGGTCAAGCTCCGTGATCGAGGTCAAGGCCGTGCGTGCGGCTTCTGTGTCCTGCGCGTTCAGTGCCACACTGGCGCTCTCCAACAAGAAGGTTATGGTCGGCGAGTCATTGCGCGTCATGATCAGATAAATCTCGCCCTCAAAGCGCGCGGCTTCTTCAGCGGAGCCACTGCGCGCCAAGGCCTCGAAATAGGTGTTGAGCTTTTGAGCAGGGGGTGGGTCATAAATGGTTGGATTATCGACCTCAGGAACCACCACGCCCGGCGTTGTCGGCACAGAACCCGCCGGCAGGAGCAAAAGAAGGGGCAATAGTCGCAAGAACCGCATGGGCTTAGCTTTCACCTAAACCGACAAGTCCGTCAAACGGGAAGACCCGCATCGCGCATCGCTTGGCGCAAGCCCTCTGGCCCCTCAAACAAATGGGTCACGAAGCCGAAAGACGCGGCTGCGGCGATATTGGCAGGCGAATCGTCGGTGAAGAAGACTTCTTCCGCTGCAAGGCCACCCATGCGCCTCAAGCTGATGTCGAAGATCGGCTTTAAAGGTTTGGCGGTCTTTTCATCACCCGAGACGATGATGTCCTTGAAGTGACGGGGGAAATCAAACGGCCCAAAACAAGTCTCCACCATTTCGCTGGGCATATTGGTCAAGACATATTGAGGGATATTGGCCGCCGCCAGCTCGCTCACCAATTGGGTAGAACCCGTGATTTCGCCGGTGATCATCTCGGCAAAGTCCGTCTTCCAAGCCGCAATCTCGGCGGCAAATTCGGGGAACTCAGCTTGGCGTGCTGGAATGGTCACAGCCATTTCTTGCCCCTCATCATGCAGCATATGCCATGACATCGGGCAGACGTGGTCGAGAAAATAGTCGAGGCGGTCAGGGTCAGGGATCAAGCGCGCATAGAGTTTGCGCGGCGACCAGCCGACTAAAACATTGCCATAATCGAAAAGAACTGCGCGGATGGGCGCAGGCACGCGCAATTAGCCTTGCTTGGCTTTAAAGCGTGGGTCGACCTTGTTGATGACATAGACCCGACCTTTACGGCGCACGACCTGACACGCTGCATGGCGGGTCTTCAGTGATTTGATAGAGCTCTTCACTTTCATGGTCGTATTCCAAAAGGTGGCGCGCAGGATAGGCGCAGTTAAGGTGACGTCTTTAGAGAGCGGCGCTGATACGTGTCAGAACACGAGAAGTCAATTCGCCGACGCAGAATTTACGGCCATTTCTCGCACTAAAGTGGGTAAAAATACCAGTGGCCAGATCACTAGAACCGCATTCATCCCAAACCAAACGGCGTCGACCTCACCCAACAGCAACCAATAGCCACAGGCCATGCCGCCCGCCACAATGGTCAGAATGAGAGAAATTAAAGCTAAGGGCCGCCAAATCGGGTTGCCTTGGCTCGCCGCGCGCACCGCCCACAGGCCGGTTATGGAAAAGGCGATGTCGAGGGGGAAGAAAGACCAGTTCCACGCCACAACGCGGGGGTCATGCGCATGGGCATAGAGCCAGTCACTGGGGATGCTGATCAGGCCCAAACATTCCAGTAACGCCACGCTCCAATAGGCCATAAACGCGACGTCGGTTGCCGTTAGGGCCCATTTGAGCGATGGGCGCATCACTTCTTATCCTTCTTATCGCTCGGGCAGATAATCACCGCGTGAGCCGCGCCCCAACAGGTGGTTTTGCCGATTAGATAATTGATCTCAAACTTGGAGGCCAAAAAGTAATTGGTGCGCTTAATGGGCAGAATGCTGGCAGCATCTAGGCTCAACTTGTCCTGCTCGCGCATAACCTGACGCAACCGCTGCTCCGTCGGGTTCGAGTAGAAGAGGGCACCAAGGACGAGGAGAAGAAAGAGGAGGAATCGCATGGACCGATTGAGCCCCAACTTTGTGACGGGATAATGGCGCTAGACTTTGGAGAACATTAAAGTTGCATTGGTGCCGCCAAAGCCAAAGGAATTGGACATGGCGGTCTCAATCTCAACTTCCTTCCGCGCCCGCAGGATTGGCAGGTCGGCAAAGTCTGGATCGATCTCGTCAATATGGGCGCTTTCGCAGGCAAAGCCCGCTTGCATCATCAAGAGGCTATAGATAGCTTCCTGTGCGCCTGCGGCTCCCAAGGAGTGGCCGGTTAGCGATTTGGTGGACGAGATGAGCGGGATGTGACCCGCAAAGACTTCGCGGATCGCACCCACTTCCTTAGCATCGCCAACCGGTGTCGCGGTGCCGTGCGGGTTGAGATAATCGACCTTGCGACCACCCGACATGTCGAGTGCTTGCCGCATACAGCGCACCGCGCCTTCGCCAGATGGCGCGACCATATCGTGACCATCGGATGTGGCACCATAGCCTGTGAGCTCCGCATAGATTTTAGCGCCGCGCGCTTTGGCCCGGTCATAGTCTTCCAGAACCAGCATGCCGGCCCCGCCCGCAATCACAAAGCCATCGCGATTCTTATCGTAAGCACGCGAAGCCCGTGACGGGGTGTCATTATAGCCAGAAGACATGGCACCCATGGCATCAAACAGGATCGACAAGGTCCAGTCGAGGTCTTCGCTGCCGCCTGCAAACATCACATCCTGTTTGCCCCAAGCGATGCTCTCATAGGCATTGCCGATGCAGTGCGCGCTGGTGGCACAAGCTGAGCTGATCGAATAATTGACGCCCTTAATCTTAAACCACGTGGCCAAGGCCGCAGACACGCCAGAGCACATGGCCTTAGGCACTGCAAACGGGCCGACGCGTTTGGGAGAGCCGGTCTCGCGGGTCTTGTCCGCAGCGCCAACAATAGCTTTGGTAGAAGGACCGCCAGAGCCTGCGATAATGCCCGTCCGCTCGTGGCTGACTTCATGGGCTTCAAGGCCTGAGTCGGCGATGGCTTGCTCCATCGCAATATGACCCCAGCCCATGCCTTCGGACAAAAAGCGCGCCGCGCGCCGGTCGACCAAGGTTTCCCAGTCGAGATTTGGGCGGGCTTGCACCTGACATTTAAAGCCATGATCGGCATGCTCTTGAGCAAAGCTGATGCCCGATTTAGCCGTTCGCAGGCTCTCAGTGACTTCCGCTGTGTCATTGCCAATCGATGACACGATGCCCATTCCTGTTACGACAACACGACGCATCGGCTTCTTCCTTATAGGGCGTCTGGCTGAAACAGTCCGACGCGCAAGTCTTTTGCGGTATAAATAACTTTGCCATCAGCCAGCACTTGGCCATCGGCAACCCCCAGAATCAAACGCGACTTGAACACGCGCTTAACGTCGATTTCATAGCGGACCAGCTTGACATCATTGGTGATCTGGCCAGAGAATTTGACTTCGCCGACGCCAAGTGCCCGCCCCTTTCCGGGCAGGCCAGACCAGCCCAAATAGAAGCCAACCAATTGCCACATGGCGTCGAGGCCCAAGCAACCTGGCATCACGGGATCGCCCTTGAAGTGGCAGTCAAAAAACCACAGGCGTGCATGCACATCCAGCTCTGCTTCGATCCGCCCCTTATCATAGGCCCCGCCAGCTTCGGTGATGGTGGTGATTCGGTCCATCATCAGCATGTTGGGCAAAGGCAGCTGCGCATTGGCCGGACCGAATAATTTGCCTTCGCCACACGCGATCAGCTGCTCATAGCTATAAGAGGATTCACGTGCGGGAATGGTCGTTTCGGGGGTCTGCGTCAAAGGGATGCCGTCCTGTTACAAAATGTTTCACAAGGGCGTTAGCATGGCGCGAGGCCATTCGCCAAGCATGCTTTCCCTTATGGCTGACGCGAATTGTCAGCGCCCCAAAGCTCGGAAGCGGGGACCCAACCTTTAAAGCGACCGGCCTTTACTTGGCGCCAGCCGGGTCGTTCCTCGGTGATTTCAACGATCACGCCGTCAGTAATATAGGCCACGACGCGCGTGTCGCTGCTGGCATTTGCGCGCATGGCCACACGCATGTCCCGCGCCGGACGCGCGATACCGGTCCGCCGACCGTCAAGCATGCGCTTATGCACCCAGCTGACAGCGCCATCTGGATCCTCAATGCGCCGCCATTCTTCTGTTTCCGCGACAACCCGCACCGGCAGACCCTTGCGCTTATAGACCCAGCGCACCGGATAATCCTTGTCAGGGCCCGCACGGCCATTAATGTTGGAAAACTTCAAAGAAACAAAGCGCGGGACGGGCTGTCCAGAGGGTGTTTCCCCTGCCAATCGGTTGAACGGGGGATAGCCGCCAGCAAAGGCATAACCAGAAAAAAGGCTGCTCGCTGCCAAACCAACACTGGCAAGGATGGCTTTCACTTTACCCATCGTGCGCAATTACTTCCCAATCAACGACTTTATCGTGTTCATTGACAAAGCCCACCCCCTGTTCCTCTCGCCGATGAAGGTGAACAGCGGCTTAATCTGGGGGCTAAAATTGTCGGCAAACACCAGATTTCAGCGATCACTGCGATGTCGCTTGGCGTCTGCGCTTTGCCTTGCTACACAGAGCTATGCCCCAGTCTAAACTCAAAGTCATCGTCACCCGCAAATTGCCAGAGCCTGTGGAAACACGGATGGCAGAATTGTTTGATACCGAGCTGAACGCGACCGACACGCCCATGACCTATGAGCAATTGGTCGATGCGGTCAGCCGGGCCGATGTCTTGGTGCCGACCGTGACGGACAAGATCGACAGCAAGGTTCTATCCCGCGCGGGCGAGCGTTTACGCCTGATTGCCCAGTTCGGGGCAGGCGTGGACAATATGGATGTCGCAACCGCGATCCAACGCGGCATCACCGTAACCAATACGCCAGGTGTTTTGACCGAAGACACGGCAGACATCACCATGGCCCTGATCCTCGCAGTACCGCGCCGCCTGATGGAGGGCGTGAAGGTGGTTGAGGCAGACGGGTTTGAGGGCTGGTCGCCCACGTGGATGCTGGGCCGCCGGGTGGCTGGTAAGCGTTTGGGCATTGTCGGCATGGGCCGGATTGGCCAAGCTGTGGCCCGCCGTGCCAAGGCCTTTGGCCTACAAATCCACTATCATAACCGCCGCCGCGTCTCGGCCGCGATTGAGCAAGAGTTGGAGGCGACCTATTGGGAAAGCCTCGACCAAATGCTGTCGCGGATGGACATTATTTCCGTCAATTGCCCGCACACGCCTGCGACCTATCATTTGCTGTCGGCGCGCCGTCTGCAATTGATGAAGCCCAGCGCGTATCTGGTGAACACCGCGCGCGGCGAAGTGATTGACGAAGCCGCCCTTGCCCGCATGCTCGACAAGGGTCTGTTGGCGGGCGCGGGCTTAGACGTGTTTGAGCATGAGCCTGCGATCAATCCCAAGCTCAAGAAACTACCAAACGTCATGCTCTTGCCGCACATGGGCTCTGCCACGATGGAGAGCCGCACCGAAATGGGCGAGAAAGTCATCATCAATATCAAGACCTTCGCCGACGGGCATAAGCCGCCTGACCGCGTTATTCCTGCGATGTTGTAGGGGGGGTCTCCCCTCGCCCCTTGGGGGAGGGGAGCGCGCTGATTCATCTTGCGCGCCCAAACTCGAACACGGCCTTTGCGGAGGCAGGGCTTATGGCAAAGATTTTGACGCATAGCTGCTCGTTACGTTTCGGCGACTTTTGGCCGAAGGGAGATGGTTTGGTTAGTGGTATGAAAGGGGCGATGGCGGACGTTGAGCAACGTCAAAAATACCAAGCTAAACCGGTCCAACGATGGGTAGCGGAGCACCAGTCCCGACGATACCTTTTTCACGTTTGACAAGATTAGGTAAGTTTGAGAAATCTTGGCGGGGGCGGGCTTTATGGACACTGCAACAGAGAAGTCGTCGCGGCTGAAGTTCGAGCCGGTTGGAGCGGACTTTCCTTATTACGCCGACAATCCGCCAACTGTTTCAGGCGTCGGCTGGGTGCTGGTGCTGGCTGGAACAATGGTCGGGTTTGCTGCGATCGTCACACCCTTGCCATTCGAAGACGGCGTTCTAAGTGGATGGTTGCGGACCGCGGTGTTTGTCGCACTCCCCTTGCTTGCACTAGCAATAGTTGCACCGGGACACTGGAAGGAAATCTTCCGGCGAGTGGGCGTACGCGAAGTGCTGCTGATGTTCGGGTTCGCAATTCTCAATATTGTCATCACGATGTCGGTCGGCGCGCTGCTCCAGACTTTCGGTTCCACGACCAGCAATTCGGGTATCGCAAGCGCAGCCGACCTCGAAGGTGCGCGGCTGGCCAGTTTCTTCGGCAAGGTCGCGCTGCAATTGTTCGGCGAAGAACTGATCACGATCCTGCCGTTCCTTGCCCTGCTGTGGTTTCTTCATGCCAAGGCTGGTTTGAGCCGGAATGCTGCGGTCTTGGTTGCTTGGCTGCTGTCGGCGATCGTTTTCGGACTGCTGCACTTGCCGACCTACGACTGGAACATTATCCAATGTTTGTTAGTGATTGGCACGGCCCGGCTGGTGCTCACTTTAGCCTATATCTGGACTAAAAATATTTGGGTCAGCACCGGGGCGCACATCATCAACGATTGGGCGATCCTTGGGGCGACAGTCCTTCTCACGCCGCTTGTTGCTGCGACCTAAGCCGATTCTAATGTAAGGAGACGTTGGTCATGAAACTTTCTATTTATTTGGGTGCGGCCGTCGCACTTGTAATTGCTGCCTCAGCGGCCACACCTGCCAGTGCGCAACGCTATGATAATCACGAGTATGGCAACGCTAGTAACAGCCTCACCTTGATTTGCTGGGGGGAAGGGCGTCGCCCCGGTACGAGTGTTTCAGGTGGCTATGCATGGGACAGTCGCCGACATAAGTTTGTTCCCCAAACCTACCTTAACAGCACAACCCAAGAATTTGATTCAGAGATTCAAGTCGAGTTGCATGAGGGGTGGGGCCGCATTCACCTCACTGGAAAGCTGATCCCGCCAATCAGCAGCGGCGGTAACAACGGCTGGTGGGAACTGGAAAATGTGCATATTGGGCCAGACACGATCACTGCACGCTATCGTCTCAATGGCTTGAACCAACCACGGGTCGAGATCAACCGCCGTTCGGGTCGGATCAAGATCAATGGCATCGAGAAGTTCAGCGGTGAATGCGACCAAGGTGGTTGGGGCGAACGCGCCAACCGATTCTAATTGATGTCTCTGGCTGCGCCGGCAACGACAAGCATAAACCGGCGCAAGTCTCTTCCTTAAAGCTCGTGGCGTTAGCTCGTCAGTGTTTCTGCTTGGAACCGGCAGACGATTGCAGTCCGTTCTCGCTGCCCTCGAAAAAGCCCCGCACGTCCTTGGTGAACTCGGCGCGACTCGCGCTGCGCAGATAGAACATGTGTCCGCCATCATAATTGCCAAAGAACAATCGCTTGCGGGCCTCAGGGCCTAACACCGACTGTTCGAGTACATAGCGGGTGAGGAAGTAGTGGGTCGCGAGATCGTGATTGCCATGCAGCACAAGCGCCTTCAGATCGTGGTTCTGTGCCAGCGCCACCGCGAGATCGTCGGGACTGCCTAAGGGCGAAGCGCGGTCCCACGCCATATTCACTTCAAAATTGAGCGGGATGTAAGGTCGGTCGGTGACAAAACCCAGATCCTTGGCAACATAGTCCATGAACGGCGCGAGTAGAACGCCGCTAAGAACGGTCAATGAACGGTCCATCACACCGAGTTCCTCGCGCTCTGGCGTGGGGTTATCGCTCACCTGAGTGCCGTCATAGGTATCGAGGACTTGGCCTTTGTCGGCGAGCAGGCTGGCCGCGAAGACGCTCTTTGAAATTTTGCCGCGTTGGCGTTCGACCAGCCCTTGCTCAATACCAATCGTCTTGGCAACCTTAGCGTAGAAGGCCTTCTGCTGGTCTGGTGTCATGCGGCCCAGAGTTTCCAGTCCCGCAGAATACTCGCCGATGGCATAATCCTCTACGCGTTTCATCGCTTCCGGCCCGGTACCGATTTTGCTGCGCCCGTGATACGAGGCGATCGCCGCCTGGGTGGGAATGAGGGTCATTGGTTGGATCACCGAATAGCGGGTATCAGTCAGTTCGACATTGAGCGCAGGTGAGATCAGGATCGCGCGGTTGAGGTTGATCGCATATTGATCGGCCAGCAACCGGGAAAGCGCAGCAACCCGCTGGCCGCCGTAGCTCTCCCCGGCGATTGCCTTAGGTGACCCCCAGCGCTGGTGCTTCGTGAGCCACTGGCGGATGAAGAGCGCAATCGATTCGAGATCGCCTGCGACCGAGTAATAAGGTTTCGGATCGCGTGGCGTTCCATCTGGGCCGGGCAGAGTTCGGCTATAACCTGTGCCGACGGGGTCTATGAAGACCAGATCGGTAAAATGGATCCAGCTGTCGGCATTGGACGTCAGCCGCGCTGGCGAGGAAGGAAAGCTGCCGTCGCCTGCAGTTGCCAGCGTCATCGGGCCAATAGCCGACATATGTAGATAGATGCTCGCGCCGCCCGGACCGCCATTGAACACAAAAGTCACTGGGCGGGTCGCGGCGTCGGCCCCGTTTAGGGTATAGGCAATATGGAAGATCTCTGCCTCGGGGCGTTCAGGATCCTTGCCGATCGGCATCATCGCTGCTTGGGCTTTATAGTCCGGCAGTTCGCGCGCCAAAGTCGGTTGCACACCGAATCCAAGCAAAAGCACCAAGGCACTGATCAGGTTCAGCAGCCTGCGTCTTGCGATCAGACAAGTCATCTTGTTTCCCCTTGTAGATTCACCCGAAAATCCGTTCATGACGGGGCCTTCCATTGATTGTCGGCGAGTACGAAGTCGATGAATAGGCCTGTGTCAATCGTAACAGATGCGAGCCCCTTGCCCGATTTGACACGAACCATGGTCTCGCGAGGGGTGTTACGCCAAACAGTCGGCGTGTATTGAAGGCGCTCGCTGCTGTTATCAGCATAGGTCAATAGCTACAGGTTCTTGCCGAGACCGATTCCAAAGAGATGACATAGCCGTTTTGCGAATGAAGGATCACGCACTGGTTTGATTGGGATCGCCAAAAGGTCATGTAACGGCCATCATCGGTCTTCTTATTATCCCGCATGGCGAAGCCACGACGGTTAATCTCGCTGACTGCATCCTCCCGCCGACGACCCTCAAGATCGTTGACGTTAGCGTAACCCGAATAGCCGCCATAACTGTATTGATTTCCAGGGCGATAGCTGGATTCCTGGCTCCGCTCGCGCACACCTTCCTCGAAGCCGTGGCTATAGGCGTCGGAGCGGCCATAATTATGATAGGCATGGTTGTAGAGACCGTCGCGATAGCCGCGCTCAAACTCTGCTGTGCTGCGTTCGTCTTGATACTTATCATCACGGTGATGCGACTTGCTGGCCAGCGCCGCGATACCGAGGATCGCAGCCGCGCCGATGGCGATGGCCGCAGCCTTATCGCCGTCGCTGCCGCGCTGGTTGCAGTCTGAATTGCTGGTCAGGGTAATCGTCTCAAAGCGCCCGTCATAGGTTACCACCCGAAGACATTCCTTGACACGGCCATTCCAATAATAATTGAACTTGCGATTGTTTTTTGTCGAACCGGTAACGTAATGGAAGCCGCGGTTCTCAAGCGAGCTTTCGCCCCCTGCGGCTCTGGCACCGACCAAGTCGCGAACCGAACTTGGCGTGTCGGCCCTAGCGGGAACTGTAGGGAACACCAGTGCGCTTGCTGCCAGCAAGGCGATCGTCTTTGTCGCAGTCATTCTCATTTGGTCTGTCTCCTACTGTTACCTATTGTTATCTTAGCAATGCGCTTCGCGCCGTAGGTAGCATTCCATCAATGGAATGCGCCGGGGTCAAGCAATTCTTGAGATCCTTTATGTTGGTGCGTCAGCCAAAACACTTGGAACGGCTTCAGGCGGCAAGGAGCTTGCCTTGAAGCCACCCGACAATTGTTTCTGCGCAAGATGGCGCGTTGGCAAAGCCGATTTCACCTCATGACACCCCATCTTGCGCGCTCAAACTCGAACACGGCCTTTGCGTAGGCATAGCCTGCTGCAAAGGCGTTCCGAAGCGAAAAATATAAAACACAGAAATATAGATTTGCTGTGGTCCCACCAGAACGCCCCCAACGCTGCTACATCAGGCACGCACCTAAAATCCACCCCCTTGCCAACTCAATTCTAGGCAATAAGCTGACCCGATTGAATCATGGCTAAATGGAGTTGAAATATGGCTTGTGGATTGGTGCGTCGATTGGTGGTTGCGGCTGTGGCTGCTTTCGCTGTTGGGCTCGGTGGTGGTCAGGTGGCGCGTTCGCAGACAGCCCCTGATGTGGTCCCCACGACTTACGAGCGGCCAAGATTAGATGATTTCTGGGGAGGTTCATTTTTTACCGACGCAGTCGTGTCGCCCAATGGGCGGGTCTTGGCGACTGTCAAATTTGTCGGGGAAGAATCCGCTATTGAACTCTTTGATATGCAAGAGGCGCGCACCAAGCGGGCCGGCGGTCTCGACATGCCGTTTCATGTCTTTGAACTAGAATGGAAGGACCAGAACCGCCTCTTGTTGACCGGTTGGGACCGAGAAAATCGGCAGGGTGTATGGGTATGGACCATTGGGGACGCACGGGCCAAAAAGCTCTTCCGTTTTGATGCCCAAGACGACGATTATGCGCCGGATCCAAAGTTCGACGCTGAGGAAGAGGAAATCAGTTTCTATATGAAGCGCGATGATGCCCGGCGTGCCAAGCCGCGCCCTGACCGCACATGGTTGGTTTCCAGACTGAATTCTGACCCGGACCGTGTGTTGATTGGCACCCAGTTGGAAAATGTGGATCGCTTGGTCTCGGTCGATCTCAACACGCTTGAGTCCAAAGTTCTCGATGAAGCAACGCCCGACCATTGGACTGAGTGGTTTATCTCAAATAGCGGAGTGCCTTTGATCCGGCGTGAGCAAGCACGGCGCGGGTCTTCGGTGCGCTTGGTTCGCTTGGCACAAGGCGCGACACCGGCGACGACTTTGGCCGAGTTTCCGTTTGAAGAGCATTATGGGTTCGATGTGATTGGCCCGTCCACAAAGCCGGACCATGTCACGGTGCGAGCCAGACAGGGCAATGAAGAGTTTGCCGCAATCTATGATTATAATTTGGCAGCAAAAACCTTCTCGGAACGCCGTATTGCTTCGACCAAATATGATATGGAGGATGCGATTTTCAATCCCGACAACACTCTGATTGCTGGGATTGAGGCCGGGCGAGGCTCGCCATTTGTCGCGCTTGATCCAAAGGATCAGGCACGATTTGAGGAGGTCCAAAAGCGGGCTCCTGCTGGCAGTGTGCTCAGGATTAAGTCTATCTCGCCGGATGACGGCTTATGGACTGTTGAAACCGAGTCCCCAACTGATCCGGGCAGCCTGTGGGTACATGATGCGCGGTTCAATCGTATGCTGAAGATTGGCCAGACCAATCGTGTCCTAAATGAAGCCAGCATTGGGACGGCGATTTGGTTGGATTATCAGGCCCGCGATGGCCAAGCTTTAGAGGCTTTGTTGATGGCACCGGTTGGTGCGCAAGACAGCATGATGCCTTTGGTCGTGATGCCGCATGGCGGGCCGCATGGCATTTCGACCGACAATGATTGGGACCAATTGGCTGCCTTCTTAACCAGTCGCGGCTATCTGGTGGCGCAGCCTAATTTCCGCGGTTCGGGCGGCAAAGGGCGCAGTTTCGCCTTGGCTGGCTATCGCCAATGGGGCGGGCGCATGCAGGACGATGTCACCGATCTGGTGAGCTATTTGGTGAAAGCTGGCCGGGTTGATCCTAAACGTGTTGCCATCGTTGGCGGCTCTTATGGTGGCTATGCGGCGCTCGCGGGTGCCGCCTTCACGCCAAACCTGTATCAATGTGCGGCCTCCATAAATGGCGTGTCCGATCTGATGACCAAAATGGACTGGGTATCACGTACGGGGAGCCCGGTTTCCTTGGCATTCTGGAAACGCACTGTGGGTGACCCGGCTGTGGACCGCGTGGCCATGGAGCGGGTTTCACCGCTCCAACAAGTTGGTGCCATCAAGGTGCCGGTCTTATTGCTGGCGGGCGATCTCGACGACGTCGTGGACCCCAAGAATAGTCAGCTGATGTATGATGCGCTCAGCGCAGCGAAAAAGAACGCGCGACTGGTTCGCTTTCCGCGCATGAAACATTCGCCGTCCCGCTATGTGGACTCCGCCAATGTCTTTGGCGAGATTGATTATTTCCTGCAGAATTGCATCGGGACAGAAAAGCTGACCTCTGGTCCACCTGCCAACCGAGCAAATAAGCGCGAGGCTTTGGTCATTATGGATACAAGCGGGGCTGTGCCAGCTAAGGACCTGAAGTAGAGGCAACCCCCTAAAGCGCCCCACCCCGCAGAACCCGGCCCATGAGGCCAAATAGCTTGCGGCTATTTTCATTGGCTTCGGGCTTCCACTCGGGGTGCCATTGCACGGCGAGGACGGGGCCACCCCGCGCCGTGCTGGAAAAGGCCTCGACCACGCCATCGGGCGCGCGGGCTTCAACGCGGAGGTCTGCGCCCAGCTGGTCGACGCCCTGATAATGGACAGAATTGACCTTGATGTCGGCTTGGCCAATGGCGGCTAATATCGCCCCACCTTCTTCTAGGCGCACGTCATGCTCATGCGCGAACATGGCATCAAAGCTTACCCCGTCTGGCGAATGGTGTTGGAAGGCGCGGGCGGGGTCGGCCATGTCGCGCCGAAGCGTGCCGCCGAAATGGACGTTGAGCTCCTGAAAGCCACGGCAGATCCCAAAGACGGGCTTGCCCGCTTTCAACATTACATCAGCTAAGGCCATCGCCATCTCATCGCGATTGGGATCAAACGGGCCCGGCGCGTCGTCAACATCTTCGCCGTATCGATGAGGCTGCATATTGGAGGGTGAACCCGTCAGCAATAGCCCGTCGAGACGGCCGGCCACGGTGTCTGCATCCACAAAGGCCGGCAGCGACGGGATCAAGAGCGGGATCGCATCCACATGCGGGCTGACGCCATAGAGATAGCGCTCCATCACGGCTTGGGCATATTCGGTGCCGACATGGCGCTGGCAACAAATCATGCCGAGGATGGGTCGGGCGTTCATGTGGGTCGCTCTAGCTCTGCAGCAGTACAGGGCTATCGCCGTGCCAGCGCAGCCAGACTTGATCGTCCCAGGTGAAATCCTCCTGATCCCAGCGCGACAAATTGGGGCGCGACACCTGCATGCGGCGGCCATTGATGAGGTCAATCTCATAAATGCTTTCGCTGCCCAGATAGGAAATTTGGCGTACGGTGCCTGCGGTCACATTGCAGCCCGATGGCGCATCTTCCGGCGTAGGCGGGGCGGCACCTTCTTCGCGCTTCAAGAGCTCGATCTTTTCGGGCCGAATGCCAACCCACATCTTCTCGCCGCCTGCGCCCGATACGCCGTGGTCAAAGAAGATCCGACCGCCTAATTCCTCTGATTGCACAATCGCGTGGTCAGGCTCATCGACTTCCAGCGTGCCTTCAAACAGATTTACGCTGCCGATAAAGTCGGCGACGAACTTGTTGGCGGGGAATTCATAGAGGTTGGACGGCGTGGCCGTTTGCATCAGCTTGCCCCGGTCCATAACCGCGCAGCGCCCGGCCATGGCAAGTGCTTCGTCTTGATCATGGGTGACCATCACAAAGGTGATGCCGACTTTGTCCTGAAGCTCTGCAAGTTCAAACCGCATCGCCTCGCGCAGCTTGGCGTCAAGCGCACTGAGTGGTTCGTCCAACAAGAGGACCTTTGGTTTTTTGACGAGTGCGCGGGCCAAGGCAACGCGTTGGCGTTGGCCGCCGCTCATCTGATCGGGTTTGCGCTCGGCTAGATGGTCCAGCTTGACGTCCGCTAAGGCCGCCATCACGCGACCATATTGGTCCGCCTTGGCGACATTATCGAACTTGAGGCCGTAGGCGACGTTTTCAAACACGGTCATGTGCGGGAAAACGGCATAGGATTGAAACACCATGTTCACGGGTCGTTTATTGGGCGGGATGGTCGACATGTCGATGCCATCAATAAATATCTTGCCTTCACTGGGCATTTCAAAGCCCGCCAGCATGCGCAGCAACGTGGTCTTCCCGCAGCCCGATGGGCCGAGGAGGGCGAAGAATTCCCCACGCGGAATTTCCAACGTTACGCGGTCAACAGCGGTCACTTTGCCATAGCGTTTGGAAACTTCTTCAACCCGAATAATGGCGTCACGATCACTCATAGCTTAGCTCTCTTTGGTGGTTGCACTTTGGGCGCGCAAAGCAAGGACGGTGGCAAGCACCGTGATCAAGATAATGATGGTCGAAGCTGCATTGACCTCTGGCGTCACAGAGAAGCGCACCATGGAATAGACCATGACCGGGAAGGTGATGGTTCCGGGGCCAGAGGCAAAGAAGGTGATCACAAAATCATCCAACGACAAGGTAAAGGCCAAAAGGCCACCGGCGATCAGGCCGGGCTTCATGTGCGGGATGATGACATCGCGGAAGGCCTGAAAGCGCGAGGCACCTAAGTCGAGGGCTGCGGCCTCTAACTCGGGATTAAAGCTCTCTAGCCGCGCCCGGACTACAATCGCGACAAAGGGGAACGCAAAGGTCACATGGGCCAAAATAATCTGCGTCAGATTAAGCGGATAGGGCAGATCATTGGGAAAGCCGATTTTGGCAAAGAACAACAATACCGCTACGCCAAAGCAAATTTCGGGCACCACAATCGGCAAATTCATGCCGCTCTCTAACGGGCCCTTGAATGGGAATTTGAAGCGCCAGAAGACAAAGGCCATCAGAGCCCCCAGCACGACCGAGATAACGGTACAGACCCCTGCAATCAAAAGCGAATTGAACAAAGCTTCGCGCAATTGCGTGTTCTCAAACGCTTTGAAATACCATTTGAGCGTAAAGCCCTTCCAGACGACATTGGCTTTGGAATCGTTGAAACTGAACAGGATCAGGATCATGAGCGGCGTGTAGAGAAAGACAAAAACCCCGGCCAGCCACGCCTTCATGGCCGGCATATTGAGATAGTCTAAGGGCGCGCGGGCGACTTTTTTGGCCATTAGTGTACCCCCACCTTTCCGCCCTTGCGCTCCATAAAGGCGCGAATGGCAAAGAAGATTAGCGTAATATACATCAGAATGAAGGACAAAGCGGCCCCAAACGGCCAGTCATTGGCGCGCTTGAATTGTCGTTCAATCAAGCTTGCGATCATCAGATCATCTGGGCCACCCAACAAGTCTGGCGTAAGGTACGCCCCCAAAGCTGGGATGAAGGTAATGACAAGTCCTGCTGCGATTCCTGGGGCGGCGAGTGGCGCGATGATGCGCCGGATTGTTTCCAAATGCCCGGCACCTAAATCAAGGCTTGCCTCAATCAGGCTTTTGTCCAGCCGATCAAGGGCGGCATAGAGCGGCAGGACCATGAAGGGCAGATGCACATATACAAGGCCTAAAACCACGGCGAATTTATTATAAAGTAGGGGTAGCGGCTCAAAAACCCCCATTTGCATGCCAAAAAGACCCAGTAAGTTGTGCAGTCCTTCTAGCCCTGAGTTAATCACGCCTGAGGTACGCATCACCGCAATCAGCGCATAGGTGCGGATCAAAAGATTGGTCCAGAAGGGCAGCATGATCAGCAGCAAGAGCCACGTCTTTTGCTTTTCATCTGCAAAGGTCATGGCGAGTGCCACTGGGAAAGCGACAACGAGGCAAATCACGGTCGTCGCCAACGCCAGCCAAATCGAATTCCACATGACCTTCAGGACTTCAGGCGTAAACGCTTTGGCATAATTGGAAAAAGTACCCGTGATCGCAACGTCAACCGGGCCCACATTTTCGCCGACCGAATAGGCCCAGACCATGGCCATTGGCACGACAAAAAAGATCATAAACCAAATGACTGGCAGCGCGATGGTCGCGCGGAAAAACATCTTATCTTCGCGCCAATCTTGCATCATCCGCCCTCATGAAGCTTTGTCGCTGCATTTCAATCCCATACCGATGGGTCTGTCGAGGGCTTTTCCGTCTTTTTACTGACTTTGTTGTAACAAATTGTATCTATGCCACGGCGACGGGCTTTTGGCTTAGGGTTAAGCTTGGTCCGCCCGTGGCCAAGCCCGCACCAAAACCCGCTCAGACTCCGCCCAGCGCTTTTCAACGACCAAGCGCATAACTTGGGCATCATCGAAAAACACCGCCCCTTTAATCCCGTCTAAAACGGCCTTGGCGACATTGTCGAGGTCGATCGCTGGATAGTCGCGGTTGAGGTCAATGAGAATTTCCACCTCAAACGCGCCATGACGTGGCCGAATCTTCATTTCGGTCCGCAACAAGCGGTCAAGCTTTTGCTTATAAACCCGCGACTGCGAAGTGACCTCAAGAATAAGAAATTCCGCCATCGGGCCAATCTGACGGCCCTTGGTGGAGCCACTGCCACGCCAAGGCTCTGGTATCTCGGGCTCAGGCAAGGGGGGGCTCAACGATCAAAAGTCAAAGGACAAGCCTATCATGTCGGCCTTAATCTATTTTAGCAAGCCGAGATTGGCAGGGGCCAACAGCGGGGCACTTGGGTTAATCAAATCAGGTATTCAAATTTCGTGTGCACTTGCATGCAAGCCATTTACAACTATTTGTAAATACTATTGTGGGTAAGGTTCTAAGCCGTACTATGTCGACAGTCTTTCGATCAAACCGTTTCTAGATTTCAAAGTGGAGGCGACCTTGCATATTCCCCGCTCCCAAGAGGATCAGGCTCAATTACTCGGTATTCGCATCGATACAGATGTTGCGTTACGTATGACGCGTACCTTGTGGGAAGTGTTGAGTCAGCATGACCCTGTCCTGCGCGATAAACTCGCACTTGCCTTACAATCGGAAATTGACGGTTTGGCCCTACAAGAAGAGCTGGATGAAGGTGGTAAGCCCTGCGATGACGGGGCCACACTGCAAATTCTGAGGCTCTATCAAGCTACCAAAGCCGCTTAAGCTTTACGATCGAGAACGCGCACCACAAAGTCATGATCATCGCGTGGCCCGGCAGAGAACTCTGTGCGCGTGGTCTCTGCCCAATTTGCTTCATCGAATGCAGGGAAGAATGCGGTGCCATTGGGGGCTGCGTCCACTTCTGTTAGGTACAGCCGATCAGCAAAAGGTAGGGCTTCGTCATAGATTTGCCCGCCGCCAATCACGCAGACTTCGTCTTGTTGAGAGGTCTTAGCCATCGCCCTTGCGGCTTCGATTGCCAGCGGTAGGCTGGTCCAAACGCTGACCCCTTGGGCTTGAAAATCTGTATCGCGCGTCACGACCAAGTTCGGGCGGCCCGGTAGAGGCCTTCCAATTGAGTCCCACGTTTTGCGCCCCATGATGACGGGCTTGCCAAGGGTGATGGCCTTAAAGTTCTTTAGGTCGCTACCCAGTCGCCAAGGCAAGTCATTGTCGACCCCAATCACATGATTGCGGCCACGCGCAACGACGAGGCAGAGTTTGATCGACTTCATCCATGTGGCCTAACATCAATCGCCTAGCCAACAAATGCCTTTTCATAGACAAATTGTCCGGGTTGGCTGACAGAACCCTCAGTAAAGCCAGCTTCTTCGAACATCGCCTTACAAGAAGCCAACATTTCCATGGAGCCACAAATCATGCCGCGATCTTCGTCGGGGTTGAAAGAGGGCAAATTATGCTCGCGAAAGAAGCTGCCATCGGCAACGCGGGCGGGCAGGCGGCCCTTTGGGTTGTCAGTCTCGCGGGTGGCCGCGGTATCCAGGATCAGTTTGCCTGCCAAGATATAGTCCCCCACCAAGGGGTCATCTTTCAAACTCGCAACCAACTCTTTGCCATAGGTCAATTCGTCCGCGGTCCGGCAGGTTTGCGTCAAGATGACCTCTTCAAAGCGTTCGTAGGTTTCAGGGTCGCGGATCAAGCTAGCAAAGGGCGCAATCCCTGTGCCCGTCGCCACCATGTATAGCCGCTTTCCGGGTAGAAGTGCATCGAGCACCAAAGTGCCGACTGGCTTTTTGCCAACGAGCACGGTTTGGCCGACTTCAATATCGCAGAGCTTTGAGGTCAAAGGCCCATCCGGCACTTTGATCGAGTAGAATTCCAATTCCTCATCCCAGTTTGGGCTGGCAATGGAATAAGCCCGCACCAACGGCTTGCCGTCGATCTCTAGGCCCATCATCACAAACTCACCGGTCCGGAACCTGAAGGCGGGGGAACGGGTTGTACGGAAGCGGAAAAGACGGTCGGTATAGTGCTGGACGGCCAGCACGGTCTCTGAGGTAAAGGCGGACACGGGGATAAAGGCTCTCTGAGTTGTCTTGTGCCCATCAGATGGGCGAAAACAGGCTTTGCCGCAAGACGGACCGGAATGAAACTGACAGGAGCATTGAGCGGAACTGGGTCAGCTGAGGTGTCAGGGTTCCATTTCAACAGCTTCAACACCCGCAGCACTGGCTTTTTACCCCCAAAACAGACTATAGAGCGCGCCAATCAAGCTGAGTTGTCAGCCCAACAGGTCATTTGCGGCCGGGAGACCCAATGTCAAAAGAAGAATTGCTCGAATTTCAAGGTACCGTGGTAGAACTCCTACCTAACGCCACTTTCCGCATCCGTCTTGAAAACGAACATGAAATTATTGGCCACACGGCTGGTAAATTGCGCAAGAACCGCATTCGCGTTTTGGCTGGCGATAAAGTTCTGGTCGAAATGACCCCCTATGACCTGACCAAGGGCCGGGTCACCTATCGCTTCCGGTAAAACAATTCCTATGAAGCTTATTCTGGCAAGCGCATCGCCGCGCCGACAAGAGCTTCTGGCCAGAGTCGGGATTGTGCCCGACACGATTTGTCCCGCTGATTTAGACGAAACACCTCTACCCCATGAAACAGCGCGCCAGCATGGTTTGCGGCTGGCTACTGCCAAGGCAGAAGCCGTTGCCCTTCAAAGCCCTGATGATCTGATCCTTGCCGCCGACACAGTCGTGTCTGTAGGCCGCAGACTTTTGCCTAAGGCCGAAACGCGCGCGCAAGCGCTGGCCTGCCTCACGCTCTTGTCTGGACGTAATCATCGCGTGACGACCGCGGTGGCGGTTCAGCGCGGTGAGGCTAAGGCGAGCCGGGCGGTGGAAACCCGCTTGACCTTTAAGCGCTTGAGCGAGGCTGAAATTCGCTTTTATCTTGATAGCGAGCAATGGATGGGCAAAGCCGGTGGTTATGGCATTCAAGGGCTGGCTGGGGCATTTTGCACCCAATTGAATGGTTCGTGGGAGGGGGTGATGGGCTTACCCCTCTATGAGACCGTCTCGCTGCTTGAGGGCTTTGGCTATAAAAGGGCCCTGTCATGAACGCGCCGAAGCCACCCACCCGTGAAATTGTCATTCATGAGCGTATTGGTGAGCTGCGTGCCGCTTTGTTTGACCGCGACCGGATTGTGGAACTGCGGTTAGAGCGCTGGTCAACGCATGAGGTGCGGGTGCGCTGGGGCCAGATTTATGCTGGACGCGTCACTGCCATTGATGGCCGCATCGGCGGCGCTTTTGTCGATTTGGGCGTCGGCGAGCCGGCCTTTGCGCCCTTTGGCCGCGAGCGTGAGGCAGAGCTGCGCGTCGGTGCTGCCGTGGCCGTGCGTGTCGTGCGCGAGGCCGAGGGCGGTAAGGGCCCCGCCCTTGCCTATGAAGGTCTCGCTCCGCAAGGCCCGTGTCCACGCCTCCTTGAAGATGCCACGCCTTGGCAGGGCTGGCCGGGAGAGCCGCGTGAGGCCGATGAAGACGAGATTGACCGCATCGACGCTGCCTTTGAGGCAGCCCTGCAGACAGAAGTGCCCATTGCTGGCGGCGGTCGTTTAACGATTGAGCGCACGCGCGCTTTGACCGCCGTGGATGTTGACAGCGCCAACCGCGAAACCGGTGGCAGTGATCCTGCCCGCTTTGCCCGCGGCCTCAACCTAGCTGCCGTGCCCGAACTCGTGCGCCAAATCCGCTTGCGCGGCTTAGGTGGCCTCATCTGTGTCGACTTCACCGGGCCGCGCCGTAAGGGCGACGCCGAAGCGCTGACCAAGGCCCTCATCAGTGCCTTTGACGCCGAGAAAAATGGCGGCGTCGCCGCGCCCAAAACCGAGGTGTTGCCCGTCTCCCGCTTCGGCATTGCCGAGATCGCGCGCCAAAAGCGTCGCCAAGCTTTGGCCGACATTTGCCTCGATGCCTTGGGCCAGCCTACCGCCGAGACCTTGGCCATCGAAGGGATCAACCGACTGGCTGCAGCCCTCAAAGGGGCCAAAGGCCGCACAGTGACACTCTATGCCCCGGCTGCCCCTCTGGCCTTTTTGGAGGCAGACCCGATTGGCTGGCGGCAGGATATTGCCGACACGATCGGCGGGCAATTTCATCTCCGTCTGGGCCGTCCAAGCCAGACCCAATGTGAAGTGGTGATCGCATGAGCCGAACCTGTCCTGAATGTGGCAAGCCCACCGAACACGCCTATCGGCCCTTCTGCTCCAAACGCTGTGCCGACCTCGATCTGGGCCGTTGGCTCAATGGTTCTTACGCTATTCCTGTTCAAGAAGAGGACAATGGCATACCCGATGCAGAGGACCCCGTGGACAGAGACAATCTGATCCGCTAAACGCCCTCCTCCCGACAGGTTGCCCGGATAGCTCAGTCGGTAGAGCAGCGGATTGAAAATCCGCGTGTCGCTGGTTCGATTCCGGCTCCGGGCACCACTTTTCTTTCCGAAGACTAGCGGCTCAGGGTGTCTATCGCCATTCCAAGCGCCGTTAAGCCAAGGCTCAAGGGTTCAATTGGCTCCAGATGTATGTGCTGGCATCAAAGTCCGACGCTGGCACGTCGCTATTGGCGCTTGGGGAACGCACACCGCCTGGCCAGGAATGGCCGCCGCCAAACACGACGCGGTTCACACTGTCGTACACGTCAGGTGGGTTGATGCGACAAATTGTAACCGGTGCAGTCGGCAAAGTAAGATTGGCGCGTGTGGCATAGCGGCGACAGGTTGTAGAAGCGCCAATGACCTCCTCAACAAATTGCGACGTGACATTATTTCGGCTCAGCCAATCGTTGATTGTGGGGTCAACGCCGTAAAAATTAGTCGTTGAGATGCCATCACCGACACCGCCGCTATAGGGATAGTTGCGATCATTGGCGGCATGAATATGCAGCACCGGAATGGGTCGAGATGGCCTGCACGTAAAGTAACGCGTCCCCGCACGATCAAATTCGCCCGATGCACCACTGACCGCGCCAACGCCTGCGATTTGATCCGCCAAATCACAGGCTAAACGGTGCGCCATCATCGCGCCGTTGGAAAAGCCGGTTGCATAAATCTTTGCCGGATCGACGCTATAATTGGCGCGTATGTCGGTAATGACGGCGCGTGTAAAGGCAATATCATCGACATTTAGCGATTGGGCAGATCCACAGCACGCCCCCGCATTGAACGTTTGGAGGGCGCCGCTTCCTTCCAGAAAGACTGCGTAAAATTGGCCCGTCGAAGCTGTCTTGGCAAGCTGACTGCTTGCAGCTTGGCCCATAGCGGTGCCCGTGCCGCCATGCATGGCGATCAGCGCCGGTCTGGGGCCAAGGGCACCAATGCCATTGGGTACATAAATCGCATAGCGACGCGTTCCTTGCCCCGGTACTGTTAGCGTTCGCGCGATCCAAGCGCCTCTCACTTGCACCGATAATTGCAGCGCGAAGCTTTGGTATCTCGCGGTGATCGTGGTCGATCCCTCGGCAATACCCGTAACATTGCCACTGGCATCAACTGTGGCGAAACTTGGATTGGACGAGGTCCAGCTGACCTGTGTTGCATCAACATAGGTTGGAAATGGCGCGCCAAAGACACGTTGAGCAAAGAACAAATTGATGCGTTGCCCCGTCCCAATGGTTGTCGCCGCAGAGGGCTCGAGGGCTGCCGTCGTGGCGGGATTGACCACCAAGGTCAAAGCAAAAGTCGCAGAGCCCGCTGTGTTTCGGGCCGTGATGGTGTAAACCGCCGATGCGGTGGCCACAGTTGGCGTGCCAGTTATCTGGCCTGACGCTGTGTTTAGGGTGAGACCTGCGGGCAAGGCGGGTGCAATCGCATATGACGTAACGGTCCCCGTAACGCTAGGGTTTAAGGGGGGCAGCGCCGTGCCAACCACAGCAGTCGTGGGACTGGGATAGGAGAGCGCGCTTGGGGCAACTATGGGGCTCGGCGTACCGCCGCCCGTTCCGCCACCAGAGGGTTCACCTGATCCACCGCCACCGCACGCGGCAAGCAAGAAAAACAAGACGCATGCCCAAAAGCTTCTCATTCAAACGCACTTCCGAGTTGGCAGTTCTGGACGAGATGTTTCGCATCTCGCCGTTCAAGCCAGTTTTCAACGATTTTTCTAATAAATCGGTAAAATTGGTGCTCTTGGTCAAAGGCCATCCTCACAGTGACTGGCTGATAGGTGTTCAGGGCCAAAAGTGTGTTCCGATTAGGCCAATCCTCCTGCCTTAAGTCCGCCCCAACCCCCAATCAACAGCGCCAAAGCTATCGGCAACGATGCCCCCAACTTCTATGGACTGGCATTGTTGCTAGGCAGGTCGGGGTGATCAAGGCAGACTGATGGAAAAGGGGAGGGTGCTGTGGGTCTGTTTCTTGCCAAAAAATACCTTGGATTATGGGCGTTTGTGCTCGGTAGTGTCGGGGCTTTTGTCACGATCGGCGCAGGGAATCAGGCTGTGGCGCAAGGCGCATCCACCCAAGCAGAGGCTGCTGCCAATTGGTCGCTCGTTTGGTCTGATGAGTTTGATGGCACGGCGATTGATCCGTCTAAATGGAGCCATGCTGTGGATTGCTGGGGCGGCGGCAATAATGAGAAGCAATGCTATACGGATCGGCCGGTGAACAGCTTTGTCAAAGATGGCAACCTCGTCATTCAAGCGCGCAAAGAACGCCGTCGTGGCTATGCTCTGCCGGTCGAGCAGCGGACCAATAAGGCCGCCCGCGAGCAAGAAGTGACCTTGCCTTTTAGCTCCGCCAAGTTGGTCACCAAGGGCAAGGCTGATTGGCGCTATGGCCGGATATCGGTGCGAGCCCGTCTGCCGCAGGGCCAAGGCACTTGGCCCGCCATTTGGCTTTTGCCTGCTGGTGAAGTCTATGGGCCGTGGGCGGCTTCGGGCGAAATCGATGTGATGGAGGCTGTCAATCTGGGGGAGCCCTGCCCGGCCTGCCCTGGTGGGGTTGAGAAAACGATTCTTGGCACGCTGCATTTTGGTGGGGCTTGGCCCAAGAATAAGTTTTTGTCCAAAACCACCCCCTTGGTCGGCGGACTCGACGACTTTCATACTTACACGCTCGATTGGGATGCCGACAAAATGGTTTGGTCAATTGATGGTGTGCCCTATGCCACACAAACGCCTGCAACATGGCACGTCGACCAAAGCCCAAGCCGACCTTCTGCGCCCTTCGATCAACCATTTTATCTGATCTTTAACGTCGCCATCGGCGGAAACCTACCCGAAGGACGCAATTTGCGGGGTGTTTCGGCGAAGAATTTTCCCAAGACAATGGAAATTGATTGGGTTAGGGTCTATAAATGTGAACGCTCACATGATACCGCTGCGTGCGGGGAATAAGGGGCGATAGCCTTTTTGAGAGACCAAATAAGAAACGAAAAGCAACAAAAAACTGAGGATAGGAAACCTTAAAATGGCCGGACCAAGCGCAGTGACGATAAAGCCGCAAGAGGGCAATGTGAACGACAGAACCTTGTTCTTTATGTCGCTTGCTTTGTTCTTCATCTGGGGGTTTGCGACCGTTCTAATCGATATTTTGATCCCAAAGTTTCGCGGCCTCTATAGTCTCAGCTATGCGGAAGCCATGCTGACCCAGTCAGCTTTCTTCTTGGGCTATTTCGTATTTTCGATCCCCGCGGGGAATTTGGTGGCCAAAGTTGGTTATATGCGGGGGATTATCGCGGGTCTTGGCGTGATGATCGGTGGCTGCATCCTGTTTGTACTCGCCACCCATGTGGGCATTTATCCAGGCTTCCTGTTTGCTTTGTTTGTGTTGGCAGCCGGGATCACAATTCTGCAAGTTGCCGCCAATGCCGTGATCTCAATCGCAGGGGCTGCCGAAACCAGCTCAGCCCGTTTGACGCTTGCCCAAGCCTTCAACAGCTTTGGGACCTTCATCGGTCCATTCGTTGGTGCCAAACTGATCTTGGAAGGTGGGCCTGAAATCCCCAAGGACATCTCGACCCTCACTCCAGAAGCGCTAAGCGCGCTGCGCGCGGCAGAAGCTGCGGCCTTGCAAGCGCCTTATCTGGGCATTGCTACTGTATTGGTGCTGATCTTGATCGTCTTCTACATGAAGCGTGACTTGTTGCCGCCCATGGCCAAGACCGAAACCCCAACAGGCCTAGGCTTTCACCTCTTGGCAAATAAGAAGGTCCTGTTCGGCGTCATAGCCATCTTCACCTATGTCGGCGCAGAAGTCGCAATCGGCTCGGTCTTGGTGAATTATCTCAGCCAAGCGAGCATCTTGGGCTCCACAGAGGCACAAGCCGGTAAATTGGTCGCCCTCTATTGGGGCGGAGCCATGGTGGGTCGTTTTGCAGGCTCCTATATTTTGAGCCGCTTCCCAGCTGGACAAGTTCTGGCCGTGTTTGCCGTGATTGCGATTGTCTTGGCTGCTTTAGCCATGGTGTTGACGGGCCAGATCGCCGCCATCGCCATTTTGTCGATTGGCTTGTTCAACTCCATCATGTTCCCAACCATTTTCTCGCAGACCGTGATTGGCTTGAACGATGAAGACACGCCAAAGGCTGCAGCACTCTTGTGCATGGGCATTGTCGGTGGGGCCATTCTACCCCTCGTGACGGGCTTTACCGCAGACAGTGTTGGCCTTTCAGTCGCGCTGATCGTGCCGATCCTTGGCTATGCGTGGCTCGTGTTCTTCGGTCTGTTCGTCCATCGTCAAAACACGGCACCGGCAAATTAAGCGAAGGCAAAGACGATTATGCGCTCTCACATGCAGCCATTGTTCCACAAGTCCCTCCGCGCCTGCCTCGTGCCCATGCTTGCCCTATGGCTCGGCCTGACGGGCTGCGCCTCTGGACCTAAAAAGGACGATAAAGTCGAAACCCAGATCACCGAGATTATGAGTAAGATGAGTGTGGAGCAGAAGGTTGCTCAACTCATCATGCCCGATATCTCCACGATCACGCCAGAAGATGTAGCCAAATATCGCTTTGGCACCATCTTGAACGGCGGCAATTCTGGCCCTTATGGCAATGAACGCTCTAAGCCAGAAGACTGGTTGAAACTAGCAGACGCGTTTTGGGAAGCCTCGCGCACCCCCCATGCCGATGGCAGTCCGGTTATTCCCGTCCTCTGGGCAACCGACGCCGTGCACGGGCACAGCAATGTGGTGGGCGCGACGCTGTTCCCGCATAATATTGGCCTCGGTGCGACGCGCGATCCGGCTTTGATCCGCGAGATTGGCCGCATCACGGCGGCTGAAGTTAAGGTCACCGGCATCGACTGGACCTTTGCGCCTACTTTGGCGGTGGTGCGCGATGACCGTTGGGGCCGCACTTATGAAGGCTATAGTGAAGATAAGGGCCTCGTGTCTGAACTCGGCGCGGCTATGGTTGAGGGCCTGCAAGGGGTGGGGCCAGATTTTCTGAGCCAAGAACATGTCATCGCCACGGCCAAACACTTCTTTGGTGACGGCGGGACCGCTGGCATTGATACTGGCGATACAGTCGGCAATGAGGCTGATCTGGTTGAACTGCACGCCTTTCCCTATCGCGCCGCCCTAAAGTCTGGCGCGCAAACGGTTATGGCCTCGTTCAGCAGCATCAATGGCCAGAAGATGCACGGCAGTAAGTCGTATCTCTCCGAATTACTCAAAGTCGAAATGGGTTTTGACGGCTTGGTCGTCGGTGATTGGAACGGCCATGGCCGTATTCCGGGCTGTACCAATAAGGACTGCCCAGAATCGATCAATGCGGGCCTCGACATCTTCATGGTTCCAGAGGACTGGAAAGAGCTTTTGACCAACACAAAGGCGGCTGTCGACAGTGGCAAAATCTCGCAAGAGCGTCTGGACGATGCCGTGCGTCGGATCTTACGCGTTAAGATACGGTACGGCCTGTTTGATCTGCCAGCTCCATCGGCCCGGAAATTGGGCGGGAAATACGCGCTGTTGGGCTCTCCAGAGCATCGGGCCGTGGCCCGTAAGGCTGTGCAAGAATCGCTGGTATTGTTGAAGAATGACGGCGTTCTGCCAATCAATCCCAGCAAGACCATTTTGGTGGCCGGTGAGGGCGCAGATAGCATCGCCAAGCAATCAGGTGGCTGGACGATTTCGTGGCAAGGCGGCGGTGATCTCACCAATGCCGACTTCCCCGGTGCCGAATCCATCTTTGCTGGCATCGCCAAGCAAGCCGAAGCTGCAGGCGGTAAAGCCATCTTGTCTGTTGATGGCAGTTATAAAGATAAGCCTGATGTCGCCATCGTGGTGTTTGGTGAAAAGCCCTATGCGGAGTTTATGGGTGACATCAAAAACTTATCCTTTGGGGATGCCAAGCCTTTGGCTTTTCTGAAGATGTTTCAGGCCCAACAAATCCCGGTCGTGGCCGTGTTCCTTTCGGGCCGTCCGCTGTGGGTGAATAGGGAGCTGAATGCCTCAAACGCCTTTGTCGCGGCTTGGCTGCCCGGCAGTGAAGGCGGCGGGCTAGCAGACGTGTTATTGCAAACCAAAGCGGGCCAGGTTCAAAAGGACTTCAAAGGCAAGTTGTCGTTCTCGTGGCCACAGGCTTGCGATGCCTATTCTCTCAATCCCGGTGAGGCTGGCTATAAGCCTTTGTTCGGTTATGACTTTGGTCTGAACTATGGCGCTCGCAAAGCTTGGACCAAGCTGGACGAGAAGTGTGCCCTAAGCCAACCCAATGCCGAAAATGATGTGGCGGTATTTGCGCGCGGGCAAAGCGTGGCCCCCTTCACTTTGGTGGCCACCGATGGGAAAGGTCAGCGCCTGAATTTAGCCGGTGCTAAGGGCACAAGCGCCAATGGCGATGTGCAAGTGGTTTCGATGGACCGCGATGCCCAAGAAGATGCCCGTACCATTTCGTGGAAAACCGGCGGCTCGTTTGGTTTTGAGGCCTCTGCCGCGCTGAACCCTTCGGCGCTGGCCAAAGGGCGAGCCATTCGGATTGACTATCAAATTGGCACCCGTCCAAGCGGCTCAGTGAAATTGTCTATGAGTTGCGGTGCGAACTGCCGCGATGAAATCGATATCTCCCCGTCCTTGGCGTTGGCCGAGCAAAAAGGCTGGAAGACGGCCTTCCTGCCCTTGTCATGCTTCAAAAAGGGCACCCAAGTCGGCATGCCATTCTCGATCCAATCCAGCGGCAGCTTTGAGATGTCAATCTCTGCGGTCACTCTGGTCGATGGTGGTGGCGAGACGGCCTGTCGGTTCTGATTGGGGGGTGAAATACCCCTTCACCGGCTACGCCGGAGCTTCCCCGCGAGCGGGGAAGCGGCAGGTGGCAGCTTTTAAGACACGCCGCTTCCCCATTCATGGGGAAGCTGTCCCGAAGGGACTGAAGGGGTATCCATACCCCTACATCGGTGCCGGACAATAACGCTTCAGATAGTCGCTATGGGTGGGCATGTGTTGCACGACGAATTGGATGGACTGTTCGATCCCGCGCAATTCATCGCTGGTTTTGGTGCTCATCAGGGCGTCAGCCATGGCATTGTGCCCTTGCATATTGATCCCTTGACCCATCATAACGGCCGCCCAGCTGGTTTCGGTGAAAAGCTCATCATCCTCGCGGAAGATCTGACCATTGAGGCGGAACAGGTCGGTCTTTTCGGTCAGGCTTTCGGGCACAGCCATGTTGCGGCAATAATTCCAGAACGGGCTGTCGTCGCGGGTCGTCGCATTATAATGCAAGATCAAGAAGTCGCGTATCCGGGCATATTCCTTGCCCGTCAGGCGATTGAACGCATCTTCTTGCGCTTGGGTGATGCCATCGAGCGATAAAAGCGCGATCAGCTTATTGATACCGGTATTGATCAGATGGATGGAGGTCGATTCCAAAGGCTCCATAAAGCCCGCAGCCAGACCCAAGGCTACCACATTCTTGTTCCAGAATTTTTTCCGCCGTCCGGTAACAAAGCGGAGGAAATTCGGCTCCGCCTGAGGTTTGCCCGCAATATTATTCACAAGGATGTCGAGGGCTTCATCGTCGCTCATGAACTCGCTGCAATAGACGTGGCCGTTGCCATTGCGGTGCTGCAACGGCACTTGCCATTGCCAGCCGGCGCGGTGGGCTGTGGCGCGCGTATAGGGCGGGGGTGGGCTGCCATCGTCGCGCTTACAGGGCAAAGCCACCGCACGATTGCAGGGCAAGAAGTTTGACCAATCATCATAGCCGGTCTTCAGCGTTTGCTCGATCAAAAGGCCCCGGAAGCCAGAGCAATCGACGAACAAATCACCCTCGATAACGACGCCATTATCCATGGTGACGGAGGTGACAAAGCCTGTCTCGCCATCCAAAGCGACATCCTTGACCTTGCCTTCGATCCTGATCGCGCCGCGCTTTTCAGCATAGCCCCGCAAATATTTGGCATAGCGGCCGGCATCGAGGTGATAGGCGTAATTGATAGGGGGCAGGTCGTCGCGCTGATAATCTTCAGTCCGAGCAAATCGGCCATGGTGGGCGGCCATGGTTTCGATATTGAAGATTTGGATCGGTCGTTTATCGCCTGCCTCTTTGAATTTGTGCCAAATATGGTGGAAAGACACGCCATCGACTTGATAGCCATAATTGCCAAAAGGGTGGATATAGCTGTCGCCAATTTTGCCCCAATTGACGAATTGAATGCCGAGCTTGAAGCTGCCCTGCACCGCAGACAGCATCTCCCGCTCGTCAATTTCCAGCAGACGGTTGAAGTCGAGGAAGGGCGGAATAGTGGCTTCGCCGACGCCAACGGTGCCGATTTGCTCAGATTCGATAACGATGACATTGACAGGCTTGCCCGCACGCAGGCGCGACAACGCGGCTGCAGCCATCCAGCCCGCCGTGCCACCACCTACGATTACGATCGTTTCAATTGCCATGTATCGTTACCCCCGGAGTCACTTTAACTGTATTTTCTTGCCATCTAGCACGGATGACGCAAATGTGAACGTTCATTTTTTCTTGTGAACGCTCTCAATTACGGTTATGCGTCACTCAATATGATTAGCTTCCTTCAAAAAAGAAGGGAGTCAGGGGAGGAAAATTTGGCCTATCAACTCAACGCTGGCACAGCCACGTCTCGGTCTCGGCGGTTTACCGCTTTGACCACCGCATCCAGTCTCGCCCTATTGGCGCTGGTTTCGCAGCCTGCCTTTGCGCAAACAGCAGCAGAGCCGGCTAAGCCAGCTGAAGCGGCCACCCCTGCAACTCAGCCAGCTGAAGAAGCCGAAGTGATCGTGGTAAAGGGCTTCCGCCGCTCGTTGCAAAATGCGCAATCGATCAAGCGTAATCTCGACACTTTCGTTGACGTAGTTACCGCTGAAGACATTGGCGCTTTGCCAGACCGTTCGGTGGCAGAAGCCCTGCAGCGCATTCCAGGTATCAATATTTCCCGCTTTGAACAGCGCAACGACCCAGACCGCTTCTCGGTTGAAGGTTCAGGCGTCATCATCCGTGGCTTGCCTTATGTGCGTTCTGAGTTGAATGGCCGCGACATCTTCTCCGCCAACGGCGGCCGCGAACTTTCGTTCAACGACGTCTCGCCAGAGCTTTTGGGTCGCGTGGAAGTGTTCAAGAATGCCACTGCAGACATGATTGACGGCGGTATCTCCGGCACGGTCAATCTGGTTACACGCAAGCCGCTGGACAAGAAGGGCCCACGCTTTGCTGGCACGATTGAAAGCAATTATGGCGACATGGCGAAAGAGTGGTCGCCCGGCTTCTCTTTCTTGGGGTCCAACACCTATGAAACCGAAGTCGGCACCTTTGGCGTGCAGGTGGCTTATGCCCAGTCGCAATTGGTGACCAAGACGGATGCCTCCCAGATCACCGACCCTTGCTATCGCGACGCCTCGCTGACCTCTGCCTGTATTCGTGTGCGCGCTGTGGGTTCCGGCGGGTTCAGTGGGGGGCAAGCCTTTAACGCCTCGAACTTCCCACCGACTAATGCCGTGTTTGTGCCAAAGGGCGCAGGTGTACGTACCACCGATCTAACGCGTGACCGCGATGCGATGTCGATCGTGGGCCAGTGGGAGAGCAATGATAAGCGCTGGTTGGCCACGCTTGAGTATTTGAAAGCAACCACAGAAGCGACTTTGGAAGAATTCTCGGCTTTGGCTTTGGTCAATGACGACGCCTTGTTCCCCGTTGTCGCCCCAGGAACAACCGCGACGTTCGCTGGCAATCAGTTCGCCAAAGGCACGTTGACCCAGCTTCAGCCCTTCACGGGCGGTCGTGGCATTCCAACCGAATTGCTCCGCTTCCAACGCGAAGATGAAGCCTCAACCGAAGACGTTTCGTTGACGATAAAGTTCAGCCCAACCGATCGCTTGCGCTTTAACTTCGAAGCCCAGCACATTGCGTCGGACCGCACCGAAAATGGCTTCATCTCGGCGATGCAGACTTATAGCGATGTCTATATCGACAATTCTGGTGAAACCCCTCTGGTGCAGTTCCTGCAGCCCGGTTTGGCAACCTCCCCAGCGAGCTATTTCACCGATCCATCCAAGACCTTCTATTGGTTCTTATTGGATAACCAAGTCTATAACGAAGGCGAGATGACCAGTGTGCGCCTCGACGGTGCTTATGACTTGAAAGAAGACGGCTTCTTCAAGGGCGTGCGCTTTGGCGCGCGGTGGGGGGATCGCTCACGCATCACGCGCAACGCCAACTTCTCCAACTGGGGCAATTTGGGTGCACCTTGGACTGGTCGCGGTGGCAATTGGAACTGCGGCGACTTCCAAGCCTTTGGCTGCGGTGGTGCTTATGCCAAGGACTTCCCAGGTTCCTCCAACGTTCGCAATCCATTCGGCGACAACTTCCAGCGCGGCAATGTACCTGTGCCTCTGGGCGATGGCTCTGCCTTCTTCTTCGGCGGCGATAACACGGTTCGCGATTATCTGAGCGGCGAAATCCGCAAGCAAGCAAGTGCAATTACCGCTTACACGCTGACCCCTAACGCTTGGTTCCCAATTTCTGCGCGTTCCGGCAATGTGGCTGGTGGTCCTTGGACCGTTGGTGAAATCTCAGACGTGGAAGAATTGACGTCGGCCGCTTTCGCCCGCGTGGACTTTGGCAAAGACTTCTCCGGCGACCTCAAAATCTCGGGTAACATTGGCTTGCGCTATGTGAAGACTACCGTTCAGAGCGCTGGCGCGATCAAACTGCCAACTGGTGAGTTCTTTGACACACCAAATGTCGTCAATGGCGTGAATATTGGCGGCAATGGCGACGGGATCGTCAGCGTTGCTGAATTGCAGAATTCGTGTAGCCGGGTTCAAGCTGGCCAAGTCGCTCCGGGTTATTGCGGTCTTTCAGCCACACGTTTGGCAGAGTTTGGCGCAGTCTTTACCGGCGAAGAAATCGACGATAGTGCCGACATTGAGTTCGACCATGTTTTGCCAAGCTTTAATGCGAAAGCCGATTTCGGCAATGGCATGTTGGTTCGCATGGCGATCTCAAAAGGCATTTCGCGGCCAGACCTGAATGCTTTCGCAACGGGCGGCGGCATTTCCGACAATACGACTAGCCTGAAAGCTGGCGGTACCTTGGCAACTGGGCCGCTCTTCCAGATTGGCACGGGTAACCGGCTCCTGCGTCCAGTTGAATCTTGGAACTACGACCTGTCTTACGAATGGTATTTTGCCAAGGTCGGCTATGTCGCCGTTTCGGCTTTCATGAAGGACATTCAGGGCATTGTGAATGGTGGGGCTACGGTTCGGAAGTTCACCAGTCCAAAGGGCGTCTCCACCGATGTTCTGGTCAATGGTCCAGTCAATAGCGATGGCGGCATCTTGAAGGGGGTCGAGCTTTCCTATCAGCAAACCTATGACTTCTTGCCTGGCCTGTTGAGCGGATTTGGGACCCAATTCACTTATACTTACGTGGATGCAGGCGACTTTAGTAACTCAAACCTCGGTGCAGAGCAGAGCCCATTTGCGGGTAGTACGCCACTGGCTGGGGTCTCCGAACATACGATCAACGCGGTGGGCTTCTATGAAAAGGGCCCCATTGCGATGCGTCTGGCCTACAATTGGCGGTCTGAATTCTTGCAGACACCGCGCGATGTGATCTTCCCCTTCTCGCCAATTTATGGCGAAGAGACAGGACAACTCGATGGGTCGATCTTCTACTCTTGGACTCCCCGGGTTAAGTTCGGCATCCAAGGTGTGAACTTGCTGGATGAAGTCACGCAGACCAGCCAAGTCATTGACTTCACAGGCACACGGGTGACGCGTTCGGCCTTCCGCAACGACCGCCGCTTCACCTTGATGGCGCGGGTAGATTTCTAATCGATCCGGCAAGAGCGAGCCTTGGGTTAATCCCCAAGGCTCGCTTTTCGCCAGTTGTTTGATCTTCTAGTGTGCCTTTCGCTTGTAATCAGTTGAGGAGCGCTTCCACTTGATGTGCGGACAAGCTAATCTTTTTCGATCCATCAATTGTCAGTGTAGGTCTGTCATACTTTTTGATTGTTTGTGACTTAACCTCTAGGGGTGGATTTTCGAATTTGTACCTGGTTCTCAAGATATGTCGATTTTCGTGAAAGGCATTCTAGTGCATTCTGAAGACGCATTCCTGCTTTTCGAAACCGAGCTGCGGGTAAAGTCTACGCTTATGCAGGTGCTAAGGGGGTAGCTTATGGCGCGCCGCAATCAATCGGTCACCATCTCCCATGTCGCCGCCGATGCGGGCGTCTCGTTGCAGACGGTCAGCCGTGTCATTAATAATGAACCCAATGTCCGCCCGGAGATGAAGGCGCGCGTGCAAGCTTCCATAGAGAAGCTGCACTATGTCCCCTCCATCGCCGCCCAACGCATGAGTGGCTCGCGCTCTTACCTCATCCTAGTCATCAATGACCGGGAGCGGACGATTGCAGAATGGCGTGCGCGTCGGGGCGCGGACTGGGTTGACCAGATGCTTTTGGGGGGCATGCTGACGAGCGCCGAGCATGGCTATCGGATGATCTTTGAGCTCGTCGACACCCATAATGACCATGTTGAGCGCGAATTAAGCGGCACCATTGCGGCCCTACAGCCCGATGGCATAATCCTAACGCCGCCGCACTCTGAGAACCCATTAATCACCAAGCTTTTGGACCAGCGTAAAATACCGTTTGCGCGGATTGGTTCTTTGACGCCGGGTAGCGGCTTTGCCATCCATATGGGTGATGCGGGATCGGCTGCACAGGCAACCCAGCATTTGATCGGGCTTGGTCATAAGAGGATCGGCTTTATTGCTGGTGCACCTGATTATAATCTGTCGCACTGGCGCGTCGATGGTTGGCGGCAGGCTATGGCGCAAGCAGGCCTGCCGGATACCGGCTTATGCGTGCCGGGGGACTTCAGCTATGAGAGCGGTCGCGAGGCCGCATTAGCGCTTCTCAACCTCGATCCCGCACCTACTGCCATCATCGCCAGCAATGATCAAATGGCCTTGGCGACTTTGGACATAGCCAATGAGCGCAATCTGGCCGTGCCGGGCGATCTGTCGATTGTCAGCTTCGACAACACTCCGGTTGTTCGATTCACGACGCCACAATTGACGGCCGTGGATCAACCGATCGCAGCCACTTTCTCTAAGGCTGTTGAACTCTTGATCCATCAAGCCACGTCGCCAAGCGAACACCCCTATTTGGTGCCCGGTACCCTTGTTGAACGCGCAAGTACTGCCCCGCCTAAATCCTAGAGGCTGGGATTTATGAGATATTTCTCGCCTGTCGCTTTGCGGGCATAGGCACGCGCATGATCAGGGTGCAGGGCTTCGGCCAAGGACAATGTCGAGGTATAGTGGCTCGCAAAGGTGGTGGTCAGTTCGCGGGCCACACGCTGGCGTAGGCCTAGCGCTGCTTCAAGGCCAATCTTCTGTAAGAAGGGCGTCAATAAAAAGCCACTCACGCTCCATGACAGGCCAAAGCCGCGATCCAATTCGGTTGGGCGTAAATCTAGGCCGCCGTAGATATAGACTTGCTTGAAGGTGGACGAGCCATAGCGGCTATACTCTTTGGCATTGCGGTTTGCAGCCGCTTCCATGGCGTGCAAGATCGAATTGGCCAAGCGACCACCGCCAATCGCATCAAAGGCGATGGTGGCCTTGGTTTCGGTGACGGCGTCGGTCAGGTCAGCTTGGAAGGTTTCCGATGTGGAATCAACCACATACTTTGCGCCAATATCTTTGAGGATTTGGGCTTGCTCTGCACTGCGGACGATATTGACCAAAGGTACATCATCGGCGAGGCAAATCTTATTGAGCATTTGGCCCAGATTAGAGGCTGCCGCGGTATGGACGAGGGCTACGTGACCCTCCCGCTTCATGGTCTCGACCATGGCCAGCGCGGTGAGGGGGTTCACAAACATCGACGCGCCATCAGCCGAACTTGCGCCCTCTGGTAGGGGCGAACAATCCCGCGCCAAGATCTTGCGATACGTGGCATACATGGAGCCGCCAAACATGCCTACTTTCTTGCCGAGCATGCCAGCAACATTGGCTCCAGCGCGCACGACAGTGCCAGCGCCTTCATTGCCGACTGCCATAGAGGCGTCCAAACGAGGCTTCATCATCCCCATGCGAGCGGGCGGAATGGTTGCGGTCAAAACAGGCCGATCAGGTGTGCCACTGGCTACCAAGGTCGCCATATCCGCTGGTCCCAATAACAGCCCCAGATCAGACGGATTGATGGGGGAAGCTTCGACTTGGACAATCACTTCATCCAGGCCCGGTTCATCGATCGCAACAGGTTCCAGATTTAGGATCAGTTGACCGTCAGACGTAACGGTGGACCGCAATTCGAGGCCGTGAAGTTGGGTGTCGCTCATGGTGTTTTCTCCGCAAGTTATGATTTTGGTCTTAGCTAACGCACACCGGCGGACTTGTCGCGAAAAATCGCAAAGCGCAGATAATCTGCCCTGCCGTCCCCATAGACATTGCCCACAATTGCGTTACCAAGACAAATTAATGGCGCAGCTTCATAAGCGCCCAAGGGGGCAACATCATGGACAAAATTGGCAAGATCGGCCTAGCGGCTGGTCTCTTGATCCTAATCTTGGCTGGTGGGGCCTATGCGGCTGGCGTGCGATTGGCCTTGTTCCCGGAGGCTGTTAATCCGGCCCCCTATATTGAAAAAGCCAAGACCTATAATGCCCTAGTTGAGCGCGATAAGTTTGGCGTGCCCCATATTTCTGGCCCGCGCGATGTCGATGTTGCGTTTGGTATGGGTTACGCGCACTCCGAAGATGATTTTGCCACGATCACTGAAGCGGTTCTGACGACACGCGGCATCATGAGCGAGACCAAGGGCAAGGATGCGGCTGTTGGTGATTATCTGGTGCAATTACTCAAAGTCTGGGACAGCGTGAACGCAGGCTATGAGCGCGAGATTACACCCGAAGCGCGCGCGATCATGCAAGCTTATGCCGATGGGGTAAACTTGTATGCCGCACAAAACCCAAGCAAAGTGCCCAGTGGACTTTTGCCTTTGTCTGGTAAGGATGTGGCGGCGGGCACCGTATTTCGGGGGCCATTTTTCTATGGGTTGGATAAAGTCTTCAAATCGATCCTAGAGCCAGCGCCCGCCCCCGACAAAGCTCCGCCTAAGGGTTCTAACGGGATTGCGATTGCACCCAAGCGCTCCACCGACGGGGCAACCCGCCTTTTGGTGAATTCCCACCAGCCTTATGATGGTATGGTGGCTTGGTATGAGGCTGTCCTGGATAGTGGTGAGGGCTGGCATGTCGCGGGCGGATTTTTCCCGGGCTCCCCTTTCATGTTGCACGGTCATAATGCGCATTTGGGCTGGGCCAGTACTGTCAATAAGCCGGATTTAGCCGACGTCTATCGTCTGACAACCGATCCAAAAAAGCCCGGCCAATATTTGCTAGACGGCAAATGGGTGCCGTTTGAAAAAAAGGTCGCCACGTTCAAGGTGAAAGTGTGGGGCCCGATCCTGTGGACGGTGAAGCGCGATCTTCTGTGGTCGGTACATGGTCCCGCTTTGGAAACGGATCGTGGAATTTTCGCCGTCAGCTATGCTGGGCAGGGGGAGTTGCGCCAGCCCAACCAATATATGGCGATTAACAAAGCCAAGAACCTCACCGAATGGCGGGCGGCGATGGCGATGCAGGCTTTGCCGAGCATCAACTTTATCTATGCTGATGAGGCGGGCAATGTGGGCTATCTCTCCAATGGGCAGTTCCCCATCCGCACGGATGGTGTGGATTGGCAAGGTATTTTACCCGGTGATCGCAGCGACCTTTTGTGGAAGGAGCGCGTAGCATTCGACAAACTGCCCCAGCTTTGGAACCCGCAATCGGGCTTGGTTTTCAATTCTAACAATAATCCGCTCATTGCCACAGATGGCCCAGACAACATCCGCGCAGAGAGCCTTGGTGCCCATTTTGGTTTGCAAACCAATATGACCAATCGCGCTTACCGCGTGCTGGAAACCTATGCGTTAGACCCCTCGATCTCTGCAGCAGAATTCGAGGCCTATAAGTATGATCTGGCCTATAGCGAGAAGGGGATCCTAGCGGGCCTTATTCGGGAGGCCTTGACCTATGACGCGACCGGCAATCCCGATTTGGCTGAAGCGCAAAAAATCCTAAAAGCTTGGGACCGTAGTACCAATCGCGACAGTCGTGGGGCGGCCCTGGCCGTCTTGATGGGCCAGCCGATAGGGCGTGCGGCGGAAAATGGAGAACCATCACCGCCGTTGCGGCCAGCTTTGGATGCTGCAATCACCCAACTCAAAACCCATTTCGGCCGTCTTGATCCCACTTGGGGCGAGGTCAATCGCTATCGGCGCGGCACGTTAGATTTACCCATCGACGGCGGCCCAGACGTGTTCCGCGCCGTTTACGGTGAGACGCAAAAGGATGGAACCCTGACCGCCAATGGCGGAGATACGTTCATCATGTTTGTGACTTGGGACAAAGCAGGCAAATTGTCGTCGCAAAGCATCCACCAATATGGCTCCGCCACTTTGGACAAGGCTTCTCCTCACTATGCCGATCAGGGTAAGCTGTTTGTCGAGATGAAGACAAAGCCCGTTTTGTTTAACCGTGCCGACCTTGCTGGTCAGATCGAGCGCAGCTATCGGCCCGGCCGCTGAGCACCTAAAGGAAGGAAATCACCATGAACCGCTTCTTGGCCCACACCGGTGCAAAATACCCCATCGTCCAAGCGCCAATGGGCTGGATCGCCCGTTCGCAATTGGCCTCAGCTGTCTGTGAAGCTGGCGGCCTTGGTGTGATCGAAACGTCCTCTGGCGAGACAGAGAATTGCCAAGCCGAAATCCTGAAAATGAAAACGCTGACGGCGGCCCCCTTTGGCGTCAATCTTCCGATCATGTTTTTGAAGAATGATGCGATTTTGCAGTTCATCTGCGACTCGGGCGTGAGGTTTGTGACGACCTCCGCGGGCAGTCCTGCCAAATTTATTGCGCCCCTAAAAGCTGCTGGGATCGTGGTGTATCACGCCGTGCCGACGGTGGATGCCGCGCTAAAATGCGTGGAAGCAGGCATTGATGGTCTGGTGGTGGAAGGTGCCGAAGGTGGCGGCTTTAAGAACCCTGAGGAAGTCTCCACTTTGGTGCTCTTACAGGCGATCCGCAAGGTGACGAATGTGCCCTTGGTCGCTGCCGGTGGCATTTGTGACGGCAAAGGGATGGCGGCAGCTTTCGCTTTAGGGGCGGAGGCTGTCCAAATGGGTACGCGCTTCGTCAGTTGTGCGGAAAGCCCCGTGCATCACAATTACAAACAAGCCATTCTCGATGCCAAGGAAACAGGGACCTATGTCCTCAACAAAAAGGCTAGCCCCTGCATTCGTGCGCTCAAAACCCAGCGGACTGCTGCGATCTACGAGGCGGGAATCATGCCGCCCGATACGTTTAAAGGCATTCTCGACCTCTATTTTGGTGGCGATATGGAGGCTGCCGTGGGGCTAGCAGGCCAAACATCGGGTCTCATCGATGAAATCAAATCTGCGCGCGACATCATTGAAGAAACAGTCGCAGAGTTTCACGCCATTGCTGGTCGGATGGGGGCGATGGCTGCTGCGCAGAACTTCGGTTGACACCGATGTTTTGCGCGCTACGGCCAAGCAACATTTTTTTGGGCCGGTAAGTTTGTACCTTGATCGAATTGGACGCTGGCCCTGCTTTGTAATTGCAAGTATTTAATCGCTAAATTTTATTTATTTTTCAGATAGATGGAAATATCATTTTGAATTAAGGCAATTCTATTGGGAATTCCATCTCAATACTAAACCCTTCCTCTTCACCGCTAACAAGATGTATTTCACCGCCAACAGCTTTCAAGCTGCCAACGGCTGTGGCCAAGCCCAAGCCTAAGCCATCTTCAGTCCGCTGTAGCGCGTTGTTGCCTTGTTTGAAGGCCTGGATTGCAAGGGCGAAGCTAGTTTGGTCCATGCCTTGGCCCGCATCTGAGACTCGGATGGCTACTCGCCCATTTGCTGTTCGTTGGCCGGTCACATGGATCGGGGCTTGACCATGGGCAAATGCGTTTTCAATCAGATTGCGCAAAGCCGTCAGCAGCAAATCATAATCGCCCGTGATTTCAGAGTTACCAGTCCGATCGGCGAGCTTCAGATCCGTCGACTTGCCACCCCCACGCAGGGCCTCGCGCGCTGCTGCCTTGATCAAATCGGCAACTGAGAACACCTTTTTGGTGACCTCAATATCGCCAGACAGAATCCGAGCGGATTCCATCAATTGATCATGCATCCGCTTGAACTTTTCAGCGGCGTTCAGAATCTGACGGGCATGGCCTTGAATGGCACTATTGTCGCTGTGGCCCTCAATCAGCTTACCAAAGCCAAGGATGACATTGAAGGGCGTATTAAATTCGTGCCGCATTAAGCGCAGGATATTGGTTTTTAGGCCATCGGCTTGTTCTGCTAAGCGGCGACCTTGGCGCTGTTTCGCATCGGCGCGGCTATTGCGCAGCACATAGGACAATTGGTGGCTGACCAAGCGCCAGTTCAGCGGCTTAATCGCAAATGAGGTCGCACCCGTGCCATAGGCGCGGTCGATTGCTTCCATGTCTTCGCGTCCTGTGATGACGACAATGGGCAGGTCCTCGAGGCTGGGTTCAGCGCGCACAGCAGCGATCAGTTCGAAGCCATCCATAACGGGCATTTCGAGATCGACTAAGGCAATGTCGATCCCACCTTGCTTCAAGCGCTCTAAAGCGGCACGGCCATCTTCTGCGACTTCAACTTCCATAGTCGGGGTGGATAGATAAACGCCCGCAAATTCTCGCAAAATGGGATCGTCGTCGACCACCAAAATCCTCGCATTATCCGTCGTTACAAACTGGGAAGCAGCCCTTAATGCAAGGTCACTCATGGGGGGCGACCTTGTCAAAACGGCAGGCAAACGCGATTTCGGCCTGCCTGTAATGATGGATTAAAACGGCTTTGTGCACGTCTATCAAACTCCTGTTAGCTCAACACCATAGCTTAAATCGGTTAACCGCCCGTCAAACCTAGATGTCGCGATGCAGCGCTACCACCAAGTTCAGCAGCGGCCAAACTCTGTTGGTTTAACCCGCACTTAATGTGTCCGCGCTACTTAGAGAGCTCGATGCTAGTGCCCAGGTTTGATCAGGTGAAATCTCAGACGAAGCCTCCTAAACGGAAAGTCCAAAAGGCCAAAAAGCCAACCTCCATCCGCTCACGGTTGGCGGCGCTTGTGCTGGGCTCGGTGATTTTCTCGGTCGTGCCGGTCACTGGGATATTTGCCTATCAAGATATGAAGCGTCATGCAGAAGCGCGCTGGTCTGAAATGCGGACGGCGGCGCAAGTTCTGGCCAGCAGTGCTGCCGAAGCAGCGGTTGACCAAGATCGCCAACGCGCCTTTATCGCTATTCGTGCAATCTCCCGCAGCCCCGGGATCGTCTATGCGCGGGTCGAACTTGCTAATGGCGTCTCCTTGGCCGAAAATGGTTCTGGAACGCGTCTGCGCAATGACGTGCGCTTGGACAGTGAAGGCACCGATCCAAACCTCATCGCGTTGATCACCACCAAATCGGTGGAAGTCGTCTCGCCGATCGAATTGGGTGGCAAGGTTTTGGGTCGCGTCGTCGTGGTTCATATGGCCAATGACTTCTTGGCACCTTTGCTCCGCTCCATTGGCAGCGTGTTGGGGATTGCCTTTTTGGCATTGCTGATGGCTTTGGCGATCTCTCGGCGAATTCAACGCGCGCTGACCGAGCCATTGACCGATCTGACCAAATCCGTGGCCGCAATTGGCCAAAAAGGCGACTTTTCGCAACGGGTGGAGGCAACCACCACGGACGAAGTCGGCACGCTGGTGACAGGCTTCAACGCCATGTTAGAAGCCATTGGTGAGCGGGATCGCCGCATTGAAGCTCATATGCGGGGTCTGGAAGCTGAAGTAGCCGCGCGGACGAGCGACTATTTGGTGGCCCGCGACTCGGCAGAGCGGGCCAACGCCGCCAAGTCAGACTTTTTGGCGACCATGAGCCACGAAATCCGCACGCCAATGAATGGCGTGATGGTGATGGCAGAGCTGTTGGCGGCGGAATCCTTGCCCGCCAAAGCCAAGCGCCATGCAGACACGATTGTGAAATCTGGCCGCAGCTTGTTGGCCGTGATCAACGACATTCTCGACTTCTCCAAGATTGAAGCTGGCAAGCTTGAAGTGGAAATTTGTGAGATCAATGCGCTGGACTTGGTCGATGATGTTTTGGCCCTATTCCATACCAAAGCCAGGGAAAAAGGCCTTGAGCTGGTCGCGTCGGCCCATCCACAAGCCCCCAAGATGATCCCTGCAGATTCCGTCCGTCTGGGCCAAGTGATCTCAAACCTCGTTTCCAACGCCTTGAAGTTTACCGAAGTCGGCCACGTGCTGGTTCGACTGGAGCCGGATCCAGATAGTCAGTTTTGGCGCTTGATTGTGCAGGATACGGGAATCGGGATTGCTGAGGACAAGATTTCCGGCATCTTTTCGGCCTTCTCGCAAGAAGACCAAACCACCACGCGCCGTTTTGGTGGCACGGGTCTTGGCTTGTCGATCTCCAAGCGCTTGGTGGAAGCCATGGGCGGCCAGATTGGTGCGACCAGTAAGCAAGGCCACGGCACCAGCTTTCACGTACGTTTGCCAGCCCTGACGGGTGAGGCACGCGTCTTAGCTGCCCCGCCCAAGCTGGAGGAGGGTGACGTTCCTTCCTGTGTCAAGGTTTTTGTAGACGGCCAAGTTGAGTCATGGGCGATCAGTCGCCGATTTGCTGCAGCGGGGGCTGTGATTGGCCAGACAGACGCTTTGCAGCCAGATTTGCTAATTGCAGACAAGGTCCATCGTACTGAATTGCCACCCGGCTTTAATCCCAAAAAGCTCGTATTGATTGCCGACGCCGATGATTCCGCTGCCGATTCCATGGTGCGCGCCGGTCAAGCGGTTGCTGCTTTGCAACGCCCCGTCCGCCATGCCGATATTGATCATCTGATCTTGGCACTCCGCAACGGCACCAGTTTTGCCCTTAGCCAAGGCGGCGTGATGAACCAAGCAATCACGGTGGCCTATCCCGATGCCCGCGTCCTGGTCGTGGATGATGGTGAAGTCAATCGCGAAGTCGCCGTGGAAGCCCTGTCGCGCTTTGAAATTAAGGCCGATGTTGCCGTTGATGGCCAGGATGCGCTGAACGTTCTTGCGACCAAAACCTATGATCTCGTGCTGATGGACGGTTCTATGCCCGTCATGGACGGCTATGAAGCCACGCGCGCAATCCGAACGCGTGAGAGCCAATATGGCCTGAAGCGCATGCCCGTCGTTGCCCTAACCGCCCATGTCGTCGGCACGGCTGCTAATGCTTGGTCGGAGTGCGGGATGGACGCGGTCTTGCACAAGCCGTTCACGCTTGTTGCTTTGGGTGAAATCCTAAAAGCTAATCTGCCCGCTCGTTTGGCTACCAAGGCGCTCGAAATGATCGACGCGCGGTCTGACGATCAGACGTGGGAAACCACCGGGGGCTCAGTCGAGGGCGGCTTGTTTGACGAAGCGGTAATTATGCCCTTCCTGCGCGATTTGAAGACACACCGTCGCGATTTCGTTGTGCGTGTGGTTGGCCTCTATCGCAACCACGCACCCAGTACATTGATCGAGCTGCAAGAGGCCTTGAACGCGGGTGATCGGGACCGCATTGCAAAGGCTGCTCACTCGCTGAAGTCTATGAGCCTAAACATTGGGGCGGTTGCCGTAGCCAAACTAGCGGGCTCGATTGAGGCCGCAGTCCGCATACATAACATGCCGATTGAGCAGTCTGAGATTGAGCGCGCCATCGCGCTTTTGCACATGACCCTCGACCGTCTCGCTATCCTGATGGAGTCTGACTTACCTGAGGAACCAGCACCCGAGATTAAGGTTGATGTGAAGCCTTCAGTCGTCGAAGTGTTCAGCACGGCCATTCTGTCGCCAGACGAAAAGGCTCTGCGCGATGAGTTGGAGGCTGATCTGGAAACCGGTGCGCTCAGCATGGTCTATCAGCCGCTCTATGACCGCACGGGCAATCAGATCGTGTCGGCAGAAGCGCTTCTACGTTGGGATCGCGGCGGCCGGGCGCGTATTGGCCCAGACGTCTTTATTCCAATTGCCGAGAAATCGGGCTTCATCGCGCATATCGGCCACTTTGTTCGCCAAGCCGTCTTTAACGATACCGCCGATTGGGGCAATCTGCCGATCGCACTCAACGTGTCACCGCTTGAATTGATTGATGAAAATTTTGTCGGCGATCTAAAAGAGTTGTTTGCCGAGACCGGCTTCAATCCCGCCCGGGTCGTGTTGGAAGTGACCGAAACGGCCTTCTTGGGTGACCCCGATCGCGTGCGACAGCTGTTTGCCCAGATCAAATCCATGGGCTGCAAACTGGCGCTCGATGACTTCGGTGTCGGCTATTCCAGTTTGACCTCCCTGCACCGCTTTCCGTTTGACAAGATCAAGATCGACCGTGAGTTTGTAACCAGTCTTGACCTTGATCCCAAAACCTCGCGTGAGGCTTTGGCGATCATCCAGGCCGTCTCCAGTATCGGCCGTGCTTTAGGCCGCGAAGTGGTCGCCGAAGGCGTCGAGACGGCAACGCAGCATGCGGTTCTAAAGGCTGCGGGTGTCCATACATTGCAAGGCTATCTGTTTGGCAAGCCGATGGTCGCCAGCGAATTTGCCCGTCTGTTGACGCCAACTTCATCGGGCACCACTCCGTCTCTAATCAGAAGTAATACCTCAGCCGCCCCAACCCAACCAACGGCATTAGCGTCTTAAGCCTACTTTCAGGTATGGCAGAGCAAGGACTGGCATAGCCGGACAAAATCATGACATAGTCCTTCTCCAAATAAGGGAAAACAGGGACTGGACATGCCGATTTCGACTTGCCACCACCAGAAAAAGGCTGCCGTCCTTGTCGCGTGCATTGCCGTCATTTCCCCGAATTTTGGCTCCGCGCAGGCTTTATCCAAGCCTGCCGCTTCAACCCAGTCACTGCCGCCGGAATTGACGCCTGAAGGCATCCTGACGGACATGATCAACCAATCGATTGCCGAACAGGCTGGCCTTTCAGACCTTGCGGCCATATCACCCGCCAAGGCTGAATCATCTCCAGCTCCAGTTCCTGTCTCGGTTAAGCCGTTAGCACCGGCCGTGAAGGAAGTTCTCGAAAAAGACTTGTTGGACTTAGCCGACCTTTTGGCTGGGCGCTGGGATAATGAGCTGCAGACCTTTTTCGAACCCGAACTCAACGTGCCTCTACCTTTGCGCCATGAGCGGCTTCATACGGTCGTCCGGCCAGTCGTAGCGCCGGAGTTTGGACCCGTCAGCTTTTATGTTGAGTACAGGAAGGGCGGTGAAGCAGGCCCAGTTGTGCGTCAGAGGATTTGGACTTTAAGCGTCGATCATGAGCTTGGGGCGGTGCGCCTCTCAGGCTTTGCTCCCAAAGACGGCAAACCACTGGAAGGGGCTTGGCGTCAGATTGAAGGGGCCGAGGGCTTGAAGCCCGATCAAGTGAAGAAGGATTCCTATACTCCGGTTGCTGGCTGCGACATCATTTGGCGCCGGCGCGGGGAAGGGTTCAGTGGCTCGACCCGTCCGGCAACCTGTAAGCTCGTAACCAATGCCGACAAAAGGGTTCTATCGGTCAGCGAACAGCATGACCTTTCTGCCAATGTGTGGGAGGTGCGCGATGTTGGCGTCGACGAGCGCGGTGTCCGCGTCTTCGGCGGCAGTGATTTGCCGCCAACCCGGTTGAAGCGTGCCGAAACTTTCACATGTTGGGCTTCTGTTGCCAAAGGGGCAGAACGCGCGATTGTGACTGACCTTGTCGTGCATGACCAAGGCGGTACGGCGAGCGCTGAGTTTTCGGGCGGCAACCCTGCAAAGCTTCGCGTTCGCCTCCGCGATGTGGAATGGCCGATCGGTCAGAACCGGCCATCTCTAACGCTGTATCTCTTTGTTGATAGCGATGACCGGGCCGAAGGCTATGCTTGGGGTGAGCCAACGGCGAATCGTTTAGCGCTCGATGTAGGTGGGACCCAGGTAAGTTGCACGCGCGACCCCCGTGCGCTTTGGCGTTAGGGTTCAGCGGCCAAAGAACTTGATCACGATAACAACCAAGAGTGCTGTCAATCCAAGCTTCAAAATGCCATAGGCCCGCATAATCCGGCCAAGCTTGGCCATATTTTCCTGATGCAGCGCCTGCTCTTCGGGCGTTAGCTCACGCGGGGCGTCATCGACATCCTCGTCATCCCAGTCTGGGTTGGGGGCGTTTTGAGCATCTGGGGGCAGTGGTTTTTGGTCCATCAGCCCTTACCCCTCAAATGGATCACGCACCAAGATTGTATCGTCCCGCTCTGGGCTGGTGGAGAGGAGGGCGACGGGTCGGGTCACCAATTCTTCGATGCGGCGCACATATTTGATCGCATTCGCGGGCAGGTCCTTCCACGAGCGCGCACCGCGCGTGGTTTCTTGCCAGCCGTCGAAATATTCAAAGATCGGCTCAACGCTGGCTTGGTCTTTCAGGCCAGCCGGGAACCAATCCAAGGCGCGGTCGCCAATCCGATAGCCGACGCAGACTTTGAGTTGCTCAAAGCCGTCCAGCACATCCAGTTTGGTCAATGCTAGGCCACTGATGCCACCGACAATGGCCGCTTGGCGCACCAGCACGGCGTCAAACCAGCCGCAGCGGCGTGGACGCCCGGTCACGGTGCCAAACTCATGCCCGCGCTCACCAATGCGCTTACCCACATCGTCAAACAATTCGGTCGGGAAGGGGCCTTCGCCAACGCGGGTTGTGTAGGCTTTGCAGATGCCCAGCACATAGCCCAGGGAGTTCGGACCCATGCCGGTGCCCGCCGAGGCTTGACCAGACACGGTGTTGGAGGAAGTCACATAGGGATAGGTGCCGTGGTCGATGTCGAGCAAGGTGCCTTGTGCGCCCTCAAACAGGATACGGCGGCCCCGGCGGCGGGTCTCTTCCAGCACTTTCCAGACAGGCTGGGCGTAGGGCAGAATTTGTGGAGCGAGGCTGACGAGTTCTGCTTTAATGGCAGCGCCATCGAGTTCAGGTAGGTCGAGGCCTTTGCGCAAAGCCGTATGATGGGCAAGCAAGCGGTCGATCTTGGCGTCCAGTGCATCGGGGTCGGCTAGATCGGCCACTCGAATGGCGCGACGACCGACTTTATCTTCGTAAGCTGGGCCGATGCCGCGCCCGGTCGTACCAATCTTGCCAGCACCGGCCTGGGCTTCGCGCGCGCCATCTAAGTCGCGGTGCAGGGCAAGGATCAGGGTGGCGTTTTCGGCCAAGACCAAGATGGATGGATCGATGACAACACCTTGGCCACTTACCCGATTGATCTCGTCGAGGAGGGCGTGTGGGTCGACGACCACGCCATTGCCGATCACCGACAATTTGCCTTGCACAACGCCGGAAGGCAGAAGCGAGAGCTTATAGACATTATTGCCCACGACTAACGTATGGCCGGCATTGTGACCGCCTTGGAAGCGGACCACTACATCGGCACGGTCGCTCAACCAATCAACAATCTTGCCTTTGCCTTCGTCGCCCCATTGGGCCCCGACAACCACCACATTCGCCATGAGTTTAAACTCCCTGCTTGCGCGGGGTGCTTGGGGTCTGATGGCGAACACGTCAAGCTATCAGGCTGCGATCTGCCTAATTTCTGTTTAGATTACCCTCGGATTCTAGGGCAACTGCGCCGGTCATAATGACGTGATTATCGCTCTCTCGCCATTCAATCTGAAGCATCCCGCCATCGACCTGCACGTTGGCGATACGGTCACATAAGCGACGCCTCACCGCGGCGACCAGTGCCGCACAGGCCCCAGTTCCGCAGGCTTTTGTCAGGCCAGCGCCGCGTTCCCAAACTCGCAGGCGAATATGGTCTCGCGCTACAATCTCTGCAAAGCCAACATTGGTGCGCTCAGGGAACAGAGGGTGATATTCAATCATTGGCCCAACGGCTTCGACCGGGGCAAGTTCTGCATCTTGGACGAAAAAGACGCAGTGAGGGTTGCCCATGCTGACCACGCCCGGGCCATGTAAGACCGGATCGTCGATCGGGCCAACTTGCAGTTCAATTCGAACCGTATCCATGCGTTCAGACATGGGAATGCGCTCCCACTCAAAAATAGGTTCGCCCATATCGACGCTGATCCGATTGGGGCCGACGCTTACCGCTCCCAGAAGGCCGGCCTCTGTCTCAATGACCAAGCTCTCCCGGTTCATCTCGCGCATCACATACCAAGCGACACAGCGCGAGCCGTTGCCGCACGCGGCAACTTTGGACCCATCGGCATTCCAAATCTCGGTATAGACGTCTGCCATCGGATTTCTGGGCGGCAGGAGGACCATGAGCTGGTCAAAGCCAATCCCTTTTCCGGCAACAGCAAGGGCCTCAATCGCGCTGGCATTTAAGGTCATTGGGCGGTCGCGCGCGTCTAAGACGGCAATCTCATTACCAAGACCATTCATTTTTGCGAATTTCATGCCGCTTCTTTAGGCGCATTTGACTTCAAGTAAAACACCAAGTGGAAACCATCTTCATGCTTTGGTGATGTTAAATGACAAATAATTAATGCAATGCCCCGGTTCCGCCGCATTTGCACCCAGATCGCGCCACAAGCAGGGTCGATAAAGCTATTGTCGGTTGGACAGCAGAACGTATCGCAGGTTCTGGTTTCCCAACAGCCCCCCCAGCCCCCCTCCAGGGTCTGCGGACTGCAGTTCAACCGACGCAGGAGTTTTTTTCCATCGACACTGCGCCCTAATCTATTATCCCTTCTTTGCAAACGCAGAGAAGGGATTTTTTTTGACTCAACGATTGGCTGGCCGTCGCGCCATTATAACCGGGGCCGCCTCCGGTATTGGACTGGCTACCGCGCATTTGTTTGCCCGCGAAGGGGCAGCCGTCCTCGCCGTCGATTTACCGGGCGACCGGTTGGACGCAGCGTTTGAGGGCTCTTCAATCCTCACCCATGGCCAATCGGTGGCCGACGCGGATGCACCAGAGCAAATCTTACAAGCGGCGCGCACGCGTCTGGGCGGAGTCGATATCTTATTCAATAATGCCGGTATTGCGACCAATAGCTTGGTGGAGCGAACCAGCGATGAGGATTGGGACCGTACCTTGGACGTGAACCTCCGCGCGATGTTCCGCCTCACCCGCGCGGCCATCCCCGACCTGAAAGCAAGTGTTGCTGGCCGCGTCATCAACACGGCATCGGTCATGGCTGAAGGCAGCGGCATGGGGCTTGCCGCCTACTCTGCCTCCAAGTCTGGTGTGCAAGGCTTTACGCGCGCTTTGGCGATTGAGCTTGGCAAATTTGGCGTCACCGCCAATTGGTTGCTGCCCGGTGCTATTCGAACCGGCATGACGCAAGGCATTTGGGATCAGCGGCCTGAGATCGCGGATATTTGGGCGCAGAAGGCGGTGCTGCGCCGCTTGGGCGAACCAAACGATATCGCCAAAGTCGCGCTGTTTCTGGCCAGTGATGATTCAGCATTTATCACCGGCCAAGGTCTTTCGGTCGATGGTGGCCTTTCTCTTCGCGTTGGGGGCTGAGACTATGCTGATTAATTTCGCGGAACCCATGGTTTGGCTGTGGATGCTGTCGGGAGCCGCAGCTGTGCTCTATGGCCTCATTTTCAACAAGCAAGCGGCTAATCCGGTTCGCAGTTTCATGAAGACAGCGGCCGTCGCAGGCCTTGCCATGGTCGTCTGGCAAGCGCAGGGCCCAAGCTTTCTGCTGTTTGCTTTGGCTGCCAGTGCGGTTGGGGATTTGTTGCTGGCAGGGCCGGGTGAGAAGCGCTTTATGGCCGGGGTAGTTGCCTTTGCCATTGCGCATGGCTGTTACATCCCATTGTTTCTGGAGTTTGGCGCGTTCAAGCACGACTTTGGGGCTTGGCAGATTGCTGTGGCGCTTACCTTGCTACTCACCAGTGCCTTTCTCTTATTCAGGGTCCTGTGGCGGCATTTAGGGCCCATGAAAGGCCCCCTGACCATCTACTTCCTGATCATTCTGGGCATGTGCTTTTCCGCGCTTGCTCTGCCGACCAGCCCCTATGTCACCTATGTGGTGATCGGCGTCATCGCTTTTGCGACTTCCGACATGATTTTGGGTGTGGAGATGTTCGCATTGAGTCCAGACTCGCCGTGGCATCGCGTGACCAGCGCCGCCGTGTGGAGCCTCTATTATGGTGGACAAGCCCTTATTACGCTGGGTGTTTTGAACGAATGGGGCGCTAGGCTGGTGGCGGGCCAGGCGGCTTAACGGACTTGGTCTGGGCATCACGTATGGTGATGTAGAGGGTGGAGATGATAACAATGGCGGCGCCCACCATTGCCAATGCATCGGGGACTTCGTTGAAGAAAATCACGCCAGCCCCGGCAACCAAGGGCAAGCGGATATAGTCAATCAGGCCCATCAAAGAGGCCTCCCCCGTTGACAGGGCACGCACATAGCAGGATTGCGCGGCAACGCCCGCAAAGCCCATCGCGATGAGAAGGGCCATCGTCTTCAAGTCTGGCAAAACCGGGTCGAGGATGAGGAAGGGGAGACCTGCCAAAGTCGTAAACACATTGCCATATACCACCAAAGTCAAAGGCGAGTGATCTTTGGTTAGGTCCTTGACCGTTACCAAAGCAAACGCAAACGCCAATGCGGAAACCAGTGCTGCCATGGTTGCGGGTTCAATTGCTGTTGCGTGGGCAGAGAAGTCCGGCTTGGTCATCAACAAAATACCAAGAAAGCCAATCCCGACGGCGGTCCAGCGCCGCCAAGCCACTTTTTCCTTCAAGATCAGGACCGCCAGAATGGTCATGAATAAGGTACGTGAAAAGCTCAACGCTTGGCTTTGCGCTAAGGGCAAATGTACGAGCGCATAAAAGCCTGCAAAAAAGCCAACCGTGCCATAGCTGGAACGCAGCAAAAGCTTCCCCGGCCTGCTGGTCTTCCAAACTTTGGGTCCAGCCATCAAAGCAAACGGCAAAACCGCCACCACGCCTGCAAGAGAGCGCCAAAAGATCAGCATCGCAACGCTGGTCGTTGACCCAAGACCCTTGGCCAGTACTGCCATGATCAAGAAACCAACAGCAGAGCCCAACATCCAGAGCGCGCCGACGCCATTGGGCGAGAGCGGAAGTTTTTTGGCTGGACTAGCGGTCTGATCCATCACTTATCTTGGCTAGCCCTGAGGTGTGGGCACAGCATCACCAAAGATGGACGCCATGGGGGAGGGCGCAGCGGGGTCCCAAGCGTGGCGCGGCCCGACCGTGATGCCGCCGTCGACAACCAGATGCGTGCCCGTCATAAAGCTACCTGCATCACTCATGAACATGAGGACCGCTTCTGCAATATCACCCGGCTGACCTGCCCGGCCAATCGGTTGGGCCGTACCGCCTTGATGGGCGATCAGGGCCGCCAATTGATCGGCTTGTTCCCGCGGCATACCAAGCGCGGTTCCAAAGATTGAGGTGGCGATCAGCCCGGGGCAGATCGCATTGACCCGAATGTTCTTCGCACACAGCTGGGCCGCGGCGACTTTGCTGAAATGGATCACAGCGGCCTTTGCCGTTGAATAAGCAATCGGCCCCCAACCGGCTTCAAGGCCCGCGATGGAGGCGGTGTTGACGATCGCGCCGCCGCCGCGCTTGGCCAGATGCGGCACGGCATGCTTAGTGCCATAGAAGACCGAAGTAACGAGAATGTCGAAAATCGCTTTCCAGTCCTTGGACTCGACCTCTTCCAAGGGGCTCATGACGCCCGCAGAACCGGCATTGTTGAACAGGCCGTCCACACCGCCAAAATGGTCGGCCGCTTGGTCGAGAATGGCCTTGACTTGGGCTTCATCGGTGACATCGCAATGGCGATAGATCAGCTTGTCTTTGAAGCGAGCTTCTAGGTTCGCGCCTTTTTCATCTTGGATGTCGGCGGCCAGTACAAAGGCGCCTTCCTCAATCAAGCGCTCGACCGTGCCGAGGCCAATGCCACTGGCAGCCCCTGTCACGACAATAACCTTGTCCTTCACGCGTCCAACCATGGCTTCACTCCCTGAGTTTATGAGACACCGTCTAGAGCGGTGCTTTATTGTCGATCTCGTATGAGGTCAGATTGGCGTCGCCAAGCCCAAGATCATTCCATTTTCCGCGCCAGATCTTGGTGTGATTGGCTTCGCGGTGGCGTTTGAAGGAGGCCATGTCTGACCAGATTTCAAAGACCCGGATCGTCATTGGGTCAAACGCATCAACGGCGTAGGTATAAAGTTCACAGCCTTCTTCGGCGCGCGATGCCGTCGACATCGCTGCCATGGCCGCCAAAACGGGCAAGGTTACACCCCGTCTTGCCCGAAAAGTCCCGGCTACAATCACAGCACCGGGAGGTTTTGGTTCTGTCATAACTCTACAACGACCTTTCCAGTGGCCTTTCGATCCATCAAATGGCGGATCGCTTCAGCGCCCTTGTCCAATGGGAAGTGTGCAGAGACATGCGGTTTGATTTTGCCCGCCGCATACAATTCCATCAGTTCGGCGATATTCTCCTGATTCGCCTTTGGGTTGCGCGCAGTAAATGCGCCCCAGAACACGCCAACAATTTGGCAGGACTTCAAAAGCGTCAGATTCAGCGGAATGGCTGGAATGCCTGCTGGGAAGCCGATGACCAAGAAGCGGCCTTCCCACCCGATCGCGCGCAAGCTGGCCTCGGCATAGGCTCCACCGACGCCATCATAAATTACATCCGCGCCATTGGGGCCGCAGGCTTTTTTGAACAAATCTGCCAAGGCCTTCTTGCCATCGGCGTCGAATTCTCCCGTTGGATAAACCACGCCCTCATCCGCGCCATGGGCAAGGCAGACGTCGACTTTTTCTTGGGTGGAGCAAGCAGCAATGACTCTCGCACCCATGGCTTTCCCAAGCTCAACCGCAGCAAGGCCAACCCCGCCAGCAGCACCCAGAACAAGCAAAGTTTCACCGGCCTTCAAGTGCCCGCGATCTTTCAGACCATAATGGCTGGTGCCATAGGTCATGATGAAGGCAGCGGCCTCATCAAACGGCATGGTGTCTGGGATGGGGATGCAGCGCGCGGCTGGCAAAGCAATTTTTTCAGCCAAGCCGCCCCAACCGGTCGAGCCAATGACGCGGTCACCGACTTTGAGGTGGGTGACGCCTTCACCAACAGCGGAAACAACGCCGGAGACTTCGCCACCTGGTGCAAACGGGCGCTCTGGCTTGAATTGATACTTGTCCTGAATGATCAGAACGTCCGGATAATTGATGCCGACTGCTTTCACATCGAGAATAACGTCGCCTTTGCCAGCAATCGGATCGGGCAATTCCGATAAGCTAAGGGTCTCGGGCATACCGGGGGTGTGGGACAAAAGCGCCTTCATGATGTGTCTCCTGAGCAATCTGTTTTGAAAGGCATAGCGAAGTGCTACGCTTCGCACTAGAGCATGATGTCTCATTTCTCATTTTTCTCGGGTGACCTTTATGGCACCCAGCCGTAAGGGAGCGTTTCATGGCTTGGGCATTGGCACTTCATGGCGGCGCAGGGCCAGCGCGTGGTCGCACCTATGACCAGGAAGAAGCCCATATGGCGGAAGTCCTCAAACGTGGCGCGGATATGCTGGAAGAAGGCTTGTCCGCGCTGGATGTGGTCGTCTCCATGGTGCGGGAGTTGGAAGATTCTGGCTTCCATGTTGCCGGCAAGGGTGCCTCTGCCAATGCCAACGGCGAGTATGAGCTCGATGCTGCGGTGATGGACGGTGCGCTTCGACGCGCAGGGGCTGTTGGGGCTTTAATTGGTTTTCGGTCGCCAATTATGGCCGCCCGCGCGGTGATGGACGAGACCCCGCATGTGCTGTTGGTCGGATCTGGGGCCAAGGCTTTCGCGCACGAGATGGGCCTCGAAGAGATTGAAGACCCCGCCGCCTATTATACCCCAGCCGTTCGCCGCCCGGTGGAGCCCGGTGAGCTCGCCCATGGCACGGTGGGGGCTGTGGCGCGCGATATTGCTGGGCGCTTAGCTGCTGCGACCTCAACCGGAGGCCTCCTCAACAAAATGCCCGGTCGTGTCGGCGATACGCCTTTGATCGGGGCTGGGACTTGGGCGGATGAGCGCGTGGCCGTTTCGTGCACGGGCCAAGGCGAATATTTCATGCGCGCCGCCGTTGCTGCCGACATCTCCGCCCGGGTTCGTTATGGCGGGCAGACCTTGGCTTCGGCCTGTGCGGGTGCCTTGGCCGATATGGAGACCCAAGGCGGCGATGGTGGCTTGATCGCCGTGGATGCCATGGGCAATGTCTCCACGCCTTATGTCAGCGAAGGTATGAAGCGCGGGATTGCGACCCATACGGGGCGTTTTGAGGTTAAGACGTTTCGGTAAACCCACATGCTTACGCTCATGCCAACGCCCAAACAGCTTGGCGTGAGGGGCAGAGCCCGCTAAAGCGATCACCCTGCCTGTGAGCCCATTGGGAATCTAACGCCTATGACTGCCGATACTGCCGCCGCCAGCAAAGCTGAGACCGCTTTTGCAACCGCCAAAACCTTGGCTGAGGCGCTGCCCTTTATTCAACGCTATGACCGCGAGACGGTGGTGATCAAATATGGTGGCCATGCGATGGGTGATGAGGCAACTGCCCAGCGCTTTGCGGCCGATGTGGTCTTGTTGAAGCTTGTCGGCATTCACCCAGTTGTTGTGCATGGTGGCGGGCCGCAGATCAGCGCCATGCTGAACCGGGCAGGGGTAAAGTCTGAGTTTGTCGACGGCCTGCGCGTTACCGATAATGCCACGATGGAAATCGCCGAAATGGTGCTGTCGGGTGCGGTCAATAAGCAATTGGCGCATTTGATCACCCAAGCAGGCCGGGAAGCCGATGTGCGCGGCGTTGGCCTATCGGGCAAGGATGCCCGCCTGTTCACCGTCGAAAAAGTTGTTCGCACCCGCAAGGACCCTGAAAGCCGGATCGAGCAAGTTGTGGATCTGGGCTTTGTTGGCGACCCCAAAGAGGTTGATGCGCAATTGGTCATGACTTTGATCAAGGCAGACCAAGATTATGTGCCTGTGGTGGCGCCCATCGGCGTGGACCCGGCAGGGGCCACCTTCAACATCAACGCCGATACGGCGGCTGGGGCTCTGGCTGGTTCTCTGCATGCCAAGCGCTTCTTGTTGTTGACCGATATTGAAGGGGTGAAGGATGGCAATGGCAATCTGATCCCGGAAATGACGATTGCAGATGCGCGGGCCTTGATGGCGTCTGGCGTTGCGAATGGCGGGATGATCCCCAAATTAGAGACAGCCATTTCGGCAATTGAATCCGGTGTGGAAGCCGTCGTCATCTTGGATGGCCGCACGCCCCACGCCATCCTCAACGAACTTTTCACGGACTCCGGTTCAGGAACCCTTATTCGCTCATGACCACACGCCCCCTGACCCGACTTTATGAGGCCGAAGATTGGGTCTTTGATCTCGACAATACGCTCTATCCTGCTGAATGTGATTTGTTTGCCCAAATTGATGAGCGCATGACGGAGTTTGTCGGCCGCTATCTGGGCCTCGACTATGATGCAGCGAAAGCCAAGCAAAAGCATTATTACACGACCTATGGCACGACCTTGAACGGCATGATGCGCGAGCATGCTATGCCCGCCAGCGCCTTCCTCGACTATGTCCATGACCTTGATTATAGCCCAGTCGTGCCCGCCCCGAAATTGCGGGCGGCGATTGAGGCTTTGCCCGGCCGGAAGCTGGTATTCACCAATGGTTCTCGTGGCCATGCAGAGCGCACGCTGACGGCTTTGGGCTTAGAAAACGTCTTCCACGATTTGTTTGACATTGAGGCAACCGGCTATGTGCCCAAGCCCAAGCGCGAGGCCTTTGACGTCTTGATTGACCGCCATGTGGTTGAGCCAACAAAAGCCGTGATGGTGGAGGATTTATCGCGCAATTTGTTGACCGCCCATGATCTAGGTTTTTCCACCATCCTCGTCTGGTCTTGGAAGGATTGGAGCCATGAGCCCGTGGATGGCCGTCCGGCTGGCCCAGTCGATGAAACGCCCGATCATGTGCATCACATGACCAATGATCTGACCGCCTTCTTGGAAGCGGTTGTCGAAGCTGGAGCCCAACATGGCTGAAATCCATCAAGACATCACCCAATTTACCGCAGACCGCGCTTGGGGCGCGCGCGATTTGGCTGAGATTGCGGGTGCCACAGTCCGCCTGCATTGGACGGACAAGCCCTACATCTGGCACACCAATACAGGCGCGGAAGTCTTTATGGTCGTCGATGGCCATGTAGATATGTCCTATCGCATCGAAGGCGTGGAAAAGACCGTACGCCTTGGTCCGAATGATGTTTTTGTCGCCCAAGTTGGCGATGAGCATATCGCGCGGCCTGTCGGGGCGGCACGAATTCTGGTGGTTGAGGAAAAGGGTTCGATCTAGGTTAACCCATGCATCACTTGCACGACCCCTTGGCCCCCGCCGCTCCGCCCATCACTTTCGACGACTTTTTGAAGGTCGATATTCGCGTTGGTACGATTGTGTCGGCCGAGGTCTTTGAGGCAGCGCGTAAGCCATCCTATATTTTGATGATCGACTTTGGCCCAACCTTGGGCGTGAAGAAATCCTCCGCCCAAATTACTGCTCATTATCGCCTTGATGAGTTGGTCGGTCGCCAAGTCGCAGCGGTGGTGAATTTCCCGCCGCGCCAGATTGGACCTATCCGGTCCGAGGTGCTGACTTTGGGCTTTCCTGATCCAAATGGCGAAGTTGTGCTCTTTGCACCCGATCAGAATGTGCCGAACGGTGGACGCTTGTTTTAATTGTTTCGGTCTGTTCTGACGCAAGCGATTGCGTGTCCCTACAAGCACAGGCATAGCAAAAGGCCTTATGGCCAAACCCGCTAGCTGAAAATGACCACGCCCATGACTGATCTAAACCAACTTGAAGCCACCATCGATGCCGCTTGGGAAGATCGGACCGCCATCTCGATTGAGACGACAGGGGCCGTTCGTGATGCGGTGGCGGAAGCTCTGACGTTGTTGGATCAAGGTGTTGTGCGCGTCGCGTCACGTGGGGCTGATGGTCAGTGGACGACGCATCAATGGCTGAAGAAGGCCGTGCTTTTATCTTTCCGGCTCAACGACAATTATTTGATCGACCCAGAGCATGATCCCCATCCGGTCCAGCATGCTGGGCGCGCCTTTGACAAAGTGCCGCTGAAGACGGCGCGTTGGCTAGAACCTGATTTCCGCGAGGCAGGTTTCCGTATGGTGCCGGGTTCGGTCGTGCGCCGGGGCAGCTTCATCGCCAAGGGCGCGGTTCTGATGCCGAGCTTTGTGAATATCGGTGCTTATGTCGGCGAAAACACCATGATTGACACCTGGGCCACGGTTGGTTCTTGCGCCCAGATTGGGGCCAATGTCCATATTTCGGGCGGTACCGGCATTGGTGGCGTGTTGGAGCCTCTGCAGGCTGGCCCTGTAATCATCGAAGACAATGTGTTTGTTGGCGCACGGTCCGAGGTCGCGGAAGGTGTGATCGTGCGCGAAGGGGCGGTGATCTCCATGGGCGTGTTCTTGGGGGCTTCGACCAAGATCATTGATCGGGCAAGTGGCAACGTCTATCGCGGCGAAGTACCGTCCTATGCCGTCGTCGTGCCGGGCTCACTGCCGGACCCTAAAGGGGGGCCTAGCTTATCCTGTGCGGTCATCGTCAAGACCGTCGATGCGCAGACGCGCTCCAAAACAGGTATCAATGAGTTATTGCGCGATTAGGACCAACCATGTTTCCCCAGCCTGAGGGCCATTATCTGGCCCAGATCAATGTGTCGCTCTCGCGCTATGATCAGGATGATCCGCGCTTTGCAGGCTTCACGAGCCGCATCGATGCGGTGAACGCGATTGCAGAGCGGGCTGAGGGCTTTGTTTGGCGGCTTAAGTCCGATGCCGGGAGTGCCATGGACATTCGAGCTTCAGATGACCCGCACTTTTTGATCAATATGAGCGTTTGGACAACCGCGCAGGCCCTAGAAGACTTTGTTTGGAAGACGGCGCACGTCAAAGTTTATAACCAAAAGACGGAGTGGTTTCCCGCACTCGGTATCGCCCATATGGCGTTTTGGTGGGTGCCAATCGGCCATATTCCCGCCTATGATGAAGGGATGGCACGCCTAGAAGTATTGAGAGCCAACGGCCCGAGCGAAGCGGCTTTCGGCTGGGAGAGCTTGCCACAAGTTGCTGAATGGCGCACCAAACGCTGCGGTTAGCCCGACTTTCATAGGACTATGTAAAATTCCTGAAAGTTTGTCATAATTATCACGTTTCCGTGATGTCGGGCCTTGACCCCTAGTTGAACCTAACCACATTGCCGCTGTTGCGTTTTTGTCGATTCGGATGAAAACTTTGGACTTATAGTAGGTGTGTCCATTTTCAAGAATTGGAAGTAGATGGTTCTTCGTTTCGCTATTCTAGGTGCAGCACGTATCGCTAAACCTGCCTTGATTGATCCCGTATCAGAAAATCCAGACGCAACTCTGGTAGCGATTGGGGCATCAACGCGAGAGCGCGCACTAGAGTACGCCATGACGCATGCAATTCCCAATGCCGGGACCTATGGCGAGGTCATCGCGCGCGACGATGTCGATGTGGTCTATATTGCATTACCGCCGGCTGGCCACTTTGAGTGGAGCCAAAAGGCCCTTGAGGCGGGCAAGCATGTCTTTCTGGAAAAGCCCGCGACCGTAAATGAAGCCGACGCGCGCACCTTGGTTGAAACCGCAAACAAAGCTGGCAAGCGTTTGATTGAGGCCTTTCACTATCGCTGGCATCCCTTGTTCAATCGGGCGATGGAGATTGTTCAATCCGGTCAGTTGGGGGAGCTTGTTTCAGCGGAGGCGGAGTTTTCAGTGCCTATTGTCCGCAATGCGCGTGAGTTCAGGTGGCAGGCCTCACAAGGCGGCGGGGCACTTGCTGATCTTGGCTGTTATCCCGTCAGCTGGTTGCGCCAATTGGCAGGGGCTGAGCCTGAGGTGACTGCAGCCCAGCAAGACCTTGAGGCTGATGGCATTGATCGACGAACAACAGCCCATTTCTCGTTTCCAAATGGCCTTGAGGCCGATGTGATTTGTGACATGGACCCCGTTGGCGGCCGCAAGCCCCCGCGGCTGGAGCTCGTGGGGACAAAAGGTCGGCTCGACATTGATAACCCGCTGGCACCTCAATATGGCTCTGAATTGATCCTGACCGCTGATGGGCGGGAGACACGCGAAACATTCCCGCGACGTCCGACTTTCGCCTATCAGTTCGATGGCATTGTGGAGGCTATTCAGTCTGGCCAGCCTGTCTGGACCGAAGGGACGGAATTGATCGCCAACGCTGCGGCTATGGCTGCGATCCGCCGCGTGGCGGCCACTGGCTAGAGCTACCAATCTGCCCTAGATTGATGGCATGACCGCAAACACCATCGACCCCATCCGTCTTGCCTGCGACTTGATCCGTAAACCTTCCGTCACGCCAGCGGATCTTGGCGCGCTTGACGTCGTACAACGTGCACTGGAAGGGTTGGGCTTTCGCGTGAAACGCTATCCCTTCGAGGATATTGACAATCTGTACGCGCGCTTGGGCAGTGACGGACCCAATTTCTGTTTCGCTGGCCACACCGATGTGGTCCCAACAGGGGACTTGGCTCAGTGGAAGGTCGATCCGTTTGAAGCAGCGCTACAAGACGGATTGCTGATCGGGCGGGGCGCTGCGGACATGAAGGGCGGCATCGCAGCCTTTATTGCCGCCACGGCGCGCTATTTGGAAAAGCACCCGAAGCCCAAGGGCTCCATCTCGTTCTTGATCACAGGGGACGAAGAAGGGGTGGCTTTGCATGGCACGAAGAAACTGCTGCAAGCCATCACCGCCGAAGGTGAAGTTCTCGATCAATGCTTGGTAGGCGAGCCAACCAATCCAGATGCCATGGGCGACATGATAAAAAATGGTCGCCGTGGCTCGCTCAATTGCACGGTAACAGTAACGGGTATTCAAGGCCATGTCGCCTATCCCCATAAGGCGGCGAATCCGGTGCGCGCTTTGATTGGTTTCTTGCACCAAATCCAGAGCCATAAACTAGATGACGGAGCCGAAGGTTTCCAGCCGTCCAATCTGGAAGTTGTGACCATGGACGTCGGCAATCCAGCGACCAATGTGATCCCAGAAAGGGCCACAGCCCGCTTCAATATCCGCTTTAATACGGCCCACACGGGCGAAAGCCTCTCGAACTGGCTGCTAGCCGAGGCCCAGCGCGCCGAAGCCGGGTTCAATGGCAAGATTGATCTGTCCATCATGGTTTCCGGCGAAGCCTTTTTCACCCCGCCCGGTTTACTGACCCATCTCATCCAGGAATCGTGCGAGGCGGTAACAGGCCGCAGGCCTGAGCTGTCGACCACGGGCGGCACGTCGGATGCGCGCTTCATCAAGGATTATTGCCCGGTGTGTGAGTTTGGCTTGGTCGGCGCGACCATGCATCAGGTCAATGAGCGGGTGGAGACCCGCGATATTGAGACCCTAACGGACATTTATGAAGGCGTGCTGGCCCGCTATTTTGACCGCGTCTGAAACTGCCTGAAGCATCCGATTTCACAAACTGGCAGAGTCACGTCATCACTAAGCTATGGCGCGCGCACCCTTCCTTTTGAACCCTAAATTTCTGCTGCAGAATTTGCGTGATGGCTTTGACGCGGCCAAGGCGCGCACGGGTCATGAAGGGGGATTGATCGCCCTGTCTGCGGGCGGCTTGCTCTTAGCCTTTCTCTTGCTTGCCTTGCTGGCACCTTTGGCACTCAATGCGCCGGGCTTTGTGTCTTATGGCGCGGGCGCTTTCGTATTGTTGCTGGTTCTAGCCTCAACCGGGGCGGGAGCTATTGCGCTATGGCGTCTGATGGCGGCGGGTGCCCGTGAGGGTGGTGGCGCACGGGTTCACGCAACGGCCATTGTCAATGACGCTGCCATTCAAGCGGCCTTATCCGACGCCGAAGATGCCGGTCTGCGCGCGCTTGTGTCTCGCGACGTACAAGATGCAATGACGGGACGGGTCCAAGGTCTTGCTATGGCAGCGGTCCAATCCGGCGCGCAGGTTTTTCTGGTTATTCGGCTGAAGCAAGCAGCCCCCCTTAGTCTGATCTTTGCGCCAAAGGCCGCACCGTGGCCCTTTGCTTTGCCATCAGATGGCACCCTAACCCCGGTGCCAGCGCCCGGTGGTGTAGATGGGCTGGCTTGGGCAACAGACCGCGACCCAGCCCTTATCTGGTCCGCGCGGCTTGGGCCTGCATTGGCCATGTCTGCGGCAGGCGGGGAGGCACCGTTTTTGAGCTTACGCGCAAAAGCGCTTGTCCTGCGTTGGGATCGTGGAGACGTTGGCACCGCGGCCTTGATTGGGCGAGAGCTTTGCCTCGCTATCGCCAAGTCTTGAGCCGCACACGGAAGTGCAAACACCCCCTATTCTTTCCTGCCCAGTTGCTTAAGCTGATACTAAGAACAAAAATCAGGGGAGGGTGCCTATGTGGCGATGGCTTATCTGTGGCGTCTTGGGCCTAGGAATTGGGGTGGGCTCCGCGCTCAGCATCTCTGGCGGCTTGTTTAGAGACGCCAGCATCACGTCTGGCCGCTGGTCAACTGACCCAACCGTGGGTGCAGCTGCTGCGAACCCCTGGGTTCGAGCGACGATCGCGCGTGTCGGCTTGTTGGCGCTCACCAAGGAAGAGACGGTCTATTTCAACCGCGATGTCGATGATGATGGGGCCAAATTAGTTGAGGGCTGCACCTATGCGCTGAGCGGTCAGACGATCCCGACACGCTGGTGGTCGATCACGATTTACGGGGCCGATCAGATGTTGCCCGTCAATACTGATGGGGCAAGCTCCATTGATGCCACGCGCGCGTTGATCGCGCCTGCAACGACTTGGGCTGGAACACTAAGCGCCACCCGGCCTGCAACGCCCGGCCCTTGGCTGTCCAGCAAGGGCGGCGGCACCTATTCTTTGACAATCCGCCTTTACAATCCGCAATCGGTTGAGAAGTCGGCCCTGCAGGCCTTGAAGCTTCCAAGCATCAAGAAGATTACTTGTACCCAAACTCCAGCTTCAGGGGGGGCAAACTAATGGCTCAAGACAAAAAGAAGCCTAGCTGGCTGAAGCCCTTAGCCTTTGGTGCTTTGTTGGCGGTTTTAGGACATTTATTGACCATTGGTCTGATCCCGAGTGTCATCATGAACATTGCGATGAAGCGTATCGCCGAAGCCTCCGGTGGCACTAATCGCCTTGCGCACGGCAATATGGTCACCCCACAGAACCAACAAATCGTGCGCTCATCGCCAGATCTTGCCTATTCCACCTGCGCCCTTGATCTCTCAAATGGGCCGGTTCGGGTGTTTATCGGTAAAGGTGCGGACTACACCTCTGCGGCTTTCTACGCCGGTAATACAGACAATGTCTTCACCCTGAATGACCGCAAAATCGGGCCGGAAGGTGCCCAGATCATGATCGTATCGGCTCGCTCACCAATTGCGGCAAAGCCTGGCGAAGAGGTGGTTAATCTGCCGAGTGACAAAGGGCTTTTGCTGGTCCGCCGTTTGGCCCCCAGCGCAGAGGCTTTCAAGCGCGTACAGGGTGAACGCGCACAGGATTATTGTCGCACCGTTACCGACGGGATGTGATGGACGGGCTACCGCAAAATCCGGTGGACGTTTTTCTGACGCACGGGCGGCGTGCACAGGTCTATCACTTTGGGCAAGAGCCCATCAAACTGGTTGTGCTGGATGATTATCTGCCCGATCCCGACGCGATAATCGACCTTGCGCTGGCAGGACCAGCGTTTGCGCCTAACGGTCCCTTTTATCCCGGGATCCGCGCGGCTGTGCCGCCGTCGTGCTTTCAAACCCTATTGGGTCCGTTATCCGAAATTCTTCCGCGCTGTTTTGACTACACGGGTCGAGCTGGTCTCAGAGAATGCAATTTTTCCCTTGTGACGACGCCTTCAGATCAGCTTCAACCGATCCAGCGCTTGCCGCATTTCGACAGCCTCGAATATGGCCGCGTGGCAGCCCTTCTCTATCTTTGCCAAGGTGAAAACCAAGGAGGGACGGCCTTTTATCGGCAACGCAGCACCGGATTTGAAAGCGTGGATGCGGGCCGCTTTCAAGCGTTCGAAGCGGCGCTGCATGCCGATGTTGCGAGCCAAGGCATGCCAAGTGCCGCTTACATTGATGAGACCAGCCCGATTTACGAGATGATTGGCCGCGTTGAAGCGCGCTTTAACCGTATGGTAGTTTACCTCAGCTCCAGCCTACACTGCGCTTACATCCCAAAAGATTTTGTTTTCGATCCAAATCCTGCGACTGGACGGCTGACGGTGAATGCCTTTTTAGGTATGGATTGATCGCAAATCAGCCCTTTTCTTGAATGGGATTGCCTATGGTTTCGCGTCGCACGTCTCTCCAGTCTTTGGTCGCGTCTATTCCTTTTGCCGCCGCGCTGTTTGGGCCCCGGAAATCCGCACAAGCAAAGCCAGCCGTGGGCTTAATTGGTCGTTGGGGCGGGCAATTGGTTGCAGGTTCTGCGACGCTACGACTGGTCTTGGTGGTTCAAGACGGTCAATTGCCCATTCTTTTTTCCGTTGACCAAGGTAACCAGCCGATCCCCGCAGATGCCGGGACGGTAAGTGAAGCAGCTTTGGATGTGACCTTCTCTTCGATCAAAGGACGTCTTGTGCTTACCCTCTCAGAGAAGGGTCTTTTGGAAGGCACTTGGTCGCAAGGCAGCGCGCTTCCCCTTACTTTGTCGCGCTTGACAGAAGGGGCCGTCCCAGAAAAAAGCGCGCTTAAAGACCTCGGTGACCTATCGGCAGAAGTGACTGCTGGCCAAACCAAGTATCAAATCCCGGCCCTCGTGGGTGGCTTCCGGGTGCTACGCGGAAAAACCCGAATAGGCCGCGAAGTTGTTGCCGGCAGTTTGACTGTGACCGATACCACGCCCGCGCGCGAAGGCCAGCTTTGGCATGTGGGCTCCATCACGAAATCCATGACCGCAACTTTGGTTGCCCGCCTTGTGGAGCGCGGACTGCTTTCTTGGGATATGAAATTGGGCGATGCCTTTGGCACAATCGCGCCCGATATGCTGCCGGCCTATCGCGAAAGGACGCTGGCCCATTTGATGACGGGTCAAACCGGCATGCCGACCAATCTACTGCCGCTCGACATGGTGGCGCAGTCGGGTGCCAATTCGCCCAAGGAAGGCCGTGCGACTTGGGTCGCGAAGGCTTTCGCCCTCAAACCGCAGACAGGCATGGTTTATCCCAATAATGGTTATGTTCTGGCGGGGGCCCTTTGCGAGGCAATCACAGGTAAAGTCTATGAAGATTTGATGGTGGAGGAGGTATTCAAGCCGCTGAAACTCGCTTCCGCTGGTTTTGGTCCGCCAGGGCTAGGCAATCCACAAGGTCACCGGAAAGCTTTGTTAGGTGGCCGTCTCATGGCTGTCGGTGTTGGTGCGGGGGCCGACAATCCCGCCTCGATGGCTCCTGCGGGTGGCGTCCACATCTCCATCCCAGACCTTCTCGCCTTTGGACTTGCGCATAGTCTTGGCCATCAAGGACAGCGTACGGATTACCTCAAGACCGAAACTTGGCAATACTTACATACGCCGCCATACGCCGGCAATTACGCCTTTGGCTGGGTGAAGCGCCCAGACGGTCGTCTCTGGCATAATGGGTCGAATACATATTGGCTGGCAGAGTTGAGTTTTGATCCCGAAAAGCCAATCGCGATTGCCGCAGCAGCCAATCGCTTCGATGCTGGGGAAGCTTTGGAGCGGGTCATGGCGGCAGCTTCGGCCGACGCCACGACCCGTTTGGCTAAGCCTTAATCCTCTAGCTTGAAGCTGATCGTATAGCGGGCAGGATAAGCGACCGCGATCCCGTCGATCGTTTGGGGTTGGAAGGTCCATGCTTCCACCGCTTTGCGCGCGGCCTCGGCAAACCCATAGCCCTTCGGTGCCTCATTCACCACCATGAGATTGGTGACCTTGCCTTGGGCTGTAACGGTAAAGCTCAAGGTCACTTCGCCGGAGATTTCCCGGTCGAGCGCCTTTCTCGGAAAGGTTGGATTGGCACCTGCTTGCCGGATTGGGTCGATGATCAGTCGGGGGGCAGGGGTGGTCTCGGGTTCGGCCTGCGGCAGAGTAGTAACGGAGCCGAGTGTTGCCTCGCCCTCTGTAATCGCAACTGGCCCTTCACTGACTGGCCCAATCGGCAGGCTGTCGACAGGAGCTAAAGGCAACACTCCGGTGGTCGGCCGCTCTGTCAGAGTGGGCTCGTTGATCGGGGGTTGCTGAATTGGCTGACTTTTGGTGGCCTTAACTGGCTCAGGCTTGGGCGGGATGACCGGCTTTGGCGGCACCCGCGGGTCCACCTTAATCACGGGCGGATCAGGGATTTGTAGCTCTTGAATCTTGGGAACATAGGTCAGAGCGAGATAGCCGAGGCCGAGCCAGAGGAATCCTGACCCGGTAAGAGCGGCCGTGCGATACAGCATTTTTTGGGTTGGTGGTGCGAGGGCTTGAGACTGTGTCAAGACGCTATCTCCTAAATCTGGAGCTGAACAGCTGATTTGCTGATCAGTGTTATAACAATTAAAACAGATTTCCGTTACGTCAAGCTCTAGCTTTACGTTACGTCATGTTGACGGCTGTGTCATTTTCTACGGAGGAGGCTAGAAAGCGCTTTCATTTGGATCGGTCTTGTCTAAGCTGTAGCCAAATCAAAGCAAAAACAGAGGATACTGGGATGAGCGAAGCCAATCTGCCTGCGGGCGAAACCTATGACTACATCATCATTGGCGCGGGTAGCGCGGGTTGTGTTCTGGCAAATCGTCTCACCGCCGATCCTAAAATCCGAGTCTTGCTGTTGGAGGCAGGCGGGAAAGATACGTCGCCCTTGATTCATATCCCGGTCGGCTATGCCGAGACTTTGAAAGATCCCAAGGTCAATTGGCTCTATCAGACGGAAGAAGACCCTGGCACCAACGGCCGCCAGCATGTTTGGCCGCGCGGCAAGGTTCTGGGTGGGTCGAGCTCGATCAATGGGCTTCTCTATATTCGCGGCCAACAGCGCGACTATGACATCTGGCGGCAATTGGGTTGCGAAGGTTGGGGCTGGGATGATTGCGCACCCTATTTCCTTAAGTCGCAAAACCAAGAGCGCTCTGGCATGGACGGCCATGCAACAGGCGGTCCCTTAAATGTGTCTGATGTCACCCAAAAGCATCCGGTCTCCGATGCCGTCATTCAGGCGGGGATTGAAGCAGGCATTCCGCGCAATGATGACGTCAATGGCGAGAACCAAGAGGGCATTGGCTATTACCAATTGACGGTAAAAAACGGCATGCGCTGCTCTGCTGCCGTCGCTTACCTCAATCCAGTCAAGCACCGAACAAATCTGACAATCCGCACCCATGCTTTGGCGCACAAGGTTTTGTTTGATGGCAAGCGGGCGACGGGGGTTTTATTCTCTGTCGATGGCGACATGATCAAGGCCTCAGCCAAGCATGAGGTAATTCTGTCAGGTGGGGCGATTAACTCACCGCAATTGTTGCAATTGTCAGGCATCGGCCCGGCCGCCCTGCTGCAAAGCCATGGCATTGAAGTTAGAGTCGATGCGCCAGGTGTCGGTGAGAATTTGCGCGACCATTATGTGGTAGGCATGCGCTATCGCCTGAAAGCGGGCGTGAAGTCCGTCAATGAAATGACTAAAGGCTTGACCTTTGTTGGTGAGGTTTTCAAGTTCCTGTTCCAACGCAAAGGCCTGTTGACCTTATCGGCGGCCCATATCGCAGCCTTTGTAAAGACGCGCCCTGACCTCGAAACGCCAGACGTGCAATATCACATTCTGCCTGCGACGATGGATCAGAAGAAGCTATTTGAAGAACAGAAAATGGTGTTAGAGGATCAACCGGGATTAACCATCGCGCCATGTCAATTGCGCCCTGAGAGCACAGGCCGCATTCAAATCAAGTCGGCTGATCCCAGTCAGCATGCAGGCATCTGGCCAAATTATCTGGCCGATAGCCTTGATCAGCAAACCATTGTTGAAGGCTTGAAGATTGGTCGCCGTATGGCTGAAGCACCGGCCTTGGCAGGCCTCATCGAAGCCGAGATGGAGCCGGGCAAAGGCGTTGTCAGTGATGAGCAATTCTTAGCCTACGCCCGTGAAACCGGCTCAACCATTTATCACCCGGTGGGCACCGCCAAAATGGGGCGCGACCCGATGGCGGTTGTGGACCCCCAGCTTCGAGTAATCGGGGTGGAAGGCCTTCGCGTTGTTGATGCTTCCATCATGCCCCGACTGATTTCGGGCAATACCAATGCGCCGACAATCATGATCGCAGAGAAAGCCTCTGACATGATCCTCGCCGCGCGTCAGACTGCCTACGCTTAGCGTCCGATATTGGTGGTAGGTGCAGGTGCAGGAGCCGTCGGGTTAGGCAATTTGCGTAATGCGGGCAAGGCAGCCACATCCTGCCCGCCGGCTGCGGCAAACATATCGGCCAAACTCTCATAAAACGCCGCCAAGGTGTTGGGGCTGGGCCGCTTCAAATCATCCAAAGTAGGGAGCGGCGAAAGTGCCTTGCCTTCATGGGCAGCGGCCATGAAGTCTTCCCAGATCAGCGCGGGCAAGGTGCCGCCGGTGACGCCATTCATCGGGCTAGAGCTGTCATTACCAACCCAGACACCACAAATGATGTCAGACGTATAGCCAACAAACCAAGCATCGCGAAAATTCTGCGAGGTGCCCGTTTTGCCAGCGGCTTCGCGACCACCCGGCAGGCGCGCACGCTTACCGGTGCCAAAGGCCACCACATCGGCCAGCATGGCAGTCATTTGACGAGCGCGCAGGGGTTCATAGACTTGGACAGGGGCTTTGTTTTCGCGCAGGAAGGCAACGGTGCCGCGTGTCGTGTCGATCCGCTCGATCAAATAGGGATCAACTCGCACCCCATCATTGGCCAAGGTGGCATAGGCGCGTGTCATGTCCAGCAAGGTTACTTCACCCGCACCCAAGGAGATCGATAGATTGCGAGGCAGCTCGCTGTCTATCCCAAGGCGTTGGGCTAATAGGATCAGGCGATCTATCCCAACTTCTGAAGCGAGTTGAACGGCAATGGTGTTGATGGAGCGGGTCAGTGCCGTCGACAGGCTCATGGCACCGGAATAGCCACCATTGAAATTGCGGGGCCGCCAACCGCCAAAACTAATCGGCTTATCCACTCGGATGGTATCGGGCGTCATGCCTTTTTCCAGCGCGGCAGCATAGACAAAGGGCTTAAAGCTGGAGCCGGGCTGGCGCTTAGCCATCGTGGCGCGATTATACTTGCTTTCCTCATAATTACGACCGCCGACTATGGCGAGGATGCGCCCTTGCCGATCCATCGCAATTAAGGCGGCTTGAGTGACGCCGGTACCCGTTCCGTCACCCACCAGCGCTTGCACTGCTTGCACGGCTGCAGCCTGCATTTTGGCATCGACGGTCAAGCGCAGAATGCGGTCTGGGGCAACTTGCTTGCCGACGCTTTCAACCTCTTTTTGCGCCATATCAATAACATAGCCCATTTGACCTTCGGGAATGTCGGCTGTTACATGCAAAGCGACTGGCGTACGCATGGTCGCGTCCGCTTGGGCTTGGGTGATAAAGCCCGCTGCCACCATCCGCTGCAACACGACCGCGCGTCGCTCAATTGCTGGTGCTGCGGTCAAGTCCACGGCCAAACGGCCTGGTGCCTTGGGCAGACCTGCAAGCATGGCTGCCTCCGATAAGGTCAGCTTGCTAGGATGCTTAGAGAAGAAGCGCCAAGCGGCCGCATCAATCCCATAAGCATTCTGGCCGAAGTAAATGCGGTTGAGATAGATTTCGAGGATTTGCTTCTTTGTCAGGCGGCTATCGATCTGCCACGCCAAAACCATTTCCTGTAGCTTACGCTTAAAAGTCTGCTCAGGACTTAGATAAACGTTTTTGACCAATTGCTGCGTGATGGTCGAAGCGCCTTGGACGGTATGACCAGCGGTCAAGTTTTCAAACACCGCCCGACCAATCGACCATAAGTCGACCCCACCATGTTCAAAAAAGCGCGCGTCTTCGACCGCCAGAAACGCTTGCAGTACATGGGCGGGCAAGGCATCCACGCTGACTTTGCGGCCATAACGTGGCCCGCGGATTGTAATGGTCTCGCCAGTGGCATCGACCATTTCAAGACTGGGCTTACGATTTGCCGTCCAGATTTCCTCGTTTGAAGCAATCTTGGGCAAATCAGATAGAAAGTGCCGCCAGGTTGCGTAAGTTGTCAGGCAAACCAAGACGATTACGCTGACGGCCAGAATGGTCAGTAAGCGCATGTGATAGGCTTTGATCTTGGCTTTGCGCTCCAATAGGTCCGCGCGAAAGACGCCCTGCATCAGCCTGAAACCCGTCCTTAAAATGAAGCTGCAGAACGCCGCTGATCCGCCCGACGGGTCAAGCTTTATCCATGTAGAAAGCGGCATCTAGGGCGATCAAAATCCCCATATTTCAGGCTTTTGGCGGGGAAGGTGTCCATCACGCTTCGCTTTCTCTCAGACCGACCTCTTCAGTCGCTCATTCTTGTCTTCGCCACCAACGGCCCGCGCCAACAGGCGCTTTTGGAGAAAGACATGCGACGTGACAGGCAGTGCGACCCGCAAAACAACCCGGCCATTAACGCAGCGCGCGGCGTTTCGCTGGCGCTTCAACCATGTGGCCAGCCTGCCGGAGCACAAACGCCAGGAATTCGTCCAACGGGTCGGCGAAAAGCAAATCAAGCGCTTGCAACGGTTTTGGCCCTTTTGGGCGCGCACCAGTCAACTTTCGCCGCCACAGGGCTGGCGCACATGGCTCATCCTTGGTGGACGGGGTTCCGGCAAGACGCGGACTGCCGCCGAGTGGGTGCGTGAGCGCATGGAAAACGCTGTTTGCTCCCGCATGGCTTTGATTGGCCCGACCTTCGCAGATGTCCGCGATGTGATGGTTGAAGGTCAGTCTGGCCTCCGAGCCATTGCCAGTCGCCGAGAGCGGCCACAATTTGAAGTCTCGCGCCGGCGGCTGGTGTGGCCCAATGGCGGCTATGCGCTTCTTTTTTCTGCCGAGGATCCTGACAGCTTGCGCGGGCCACAATTTGATGGGGCCTGGGGCGATGAAATGGCCGCTTGGTCAAAGCCAGACGCTGTTTTCGCGACGTTGAGACCTGCGCTGCGCTTGGGTCAAAACCCCCAACTCGTGCTTTCGACGACACCAAGACCGATTCCTGCTCTCAAGCAGTTGATCGCTGACCCAACCTGTATCGTCACCCGCGCTGCCACACGACACAACCGACACTTCTTGTCACAGGGATTTGCTGAAGATCTGGCGGCGCGCTGGCACGGGTCTGTTTGGGCACGGCAGGAATTGGAAGGCGAACTGGTTGAAGACCCAGAA